>JGI24143J45723_1000684_pt1 | contig 17102 bp, 17 predicted proteins | sample BarGraIncu00432A_FD_45723 | JGI IMG/M metagenome (IMG submission 45723) | reverse complement strand
CTGGTCTTGATGGACTGCCAGATGCCAGAGATGGACGGCTACCAGGCGACCCGGCGCCTGCGCGCCTCGGAGGCGCAGGCGGCTTTGCTGTCGGGCGGACCGGCCGAGCGGCTTCCGGTCATCGCGCTTACCGCGCACGCCATGATGGGAAACCGTGAAGCTTGCCTGGAAGCCGGGATGGACGATTACCTCGCCAAGCCCTTCACCCAGGAAGAACTGCGCCAGGTCCTGTTGCGCTGGCTTCCGGAGCATGCCTTGCTGCTGGACCAGCCCGAGGCCCGGATTGACGGGCAGCCCGCGGAAGACGCGACACGCGGCTCCCGGGAGTTGCCGGACGCGCCGCCAGTGGTCCGGCAGGCGGAATCCCCGGTTATCGAGGAAAGCGTCCTCGATTCCATACGCGCGCTGCAGCGCGAGGGGCGTCCGAACCTGTTAGACCGGATGATTCTGCATTTTTGCGAAGACAATTCGCAGGTGCTGAAGAAACTGCGCGGCGGGGTGAAAACAGCGAACGCCGACGAGATCCGCGCCGCCGCACACTCCTTCAAGTCGAGCTCCGCCTATCTGGGTGCGTTGCACCTCGCGGAGTTGTGCAAGCAGATCGAGACAGTCGCGCTGGAGCAGAATTTTGTCGTGGCCAGCGAACTCATGCTGCGGATCGACGCCGAATACAGCGCGGCAAGCCAGATTCTAGTCGGAAAGCTCAGCGGAGCTGCTTAAAGGTAAAGAACCTCACCCTTCAAGGGTGATGCTGATTTTATTTACTGGTGTAGCGCCACCTTGCCGACCGGTGCCAGGTAAATACCAAACTCCTCGTCCCCATCCACCCCCAAGAGTTCATCGACCAGATCCTGTTTATAAGCCGCGATCGCGCAGGTGCCAGCTCCGACCGCCTCGCAAGCCAGGTACAGATTCTGGCAGACGTGGCCGGCATCAAGCGCAATGACCTTGTAGGACGCCTCCGCATAGCGCCATTCAGTCCGGGACGGGACGACCGTCCAGATGAAGGTGACTGCCGCCTGCCCTGCGAAGCTTTGACCGTGGCAGGCAGCAGTCAGCTCTGCCGGCAGGTTGGCGCTCTCGCGCACCAGCACCAGGGAGTGCTCCAGGGGGAGGTAACGGTAGATGCCGCTCTCAAGCCCCTCCACCCTGACCACGGCGAGATAGCTTTCGAAAGGGTGACGGCAACCGGCCGAGGGAACCGTGCGCAGGACCGCCGCTTCGTGCAGCATTTTGCGCACGCCCTGGCTCGCCCAAAGGAGAAAGGCAAGTTCCTCGAGGGTGAGCGGGTCCGGGGTGAAGCGCCGCCGGCTCTCACGGTTGGCAATGGCCCTTTGCAGGTCGCAGGGTGGAATCGACCAGCTTTCCTGGTCCGGAAGCGGGATGACCCTGCTACCCGGCGGCGCCGGCTTCTGAAGCGGCGGCGGGTCCTTACCCTGGGATTGGGCGCTCAGCCAAAAGTTGACCATTTCCCTGATCCGGTCGGTCAGGAAATATCTACCATTTTCTGTCGTAATTACCGATCGCTTCAGCATAGCGGCTCCTTAGCCACACCCTTTAAGTGGACGAACCAGTAGGCCAAGGCGACGAATACCACGCCGCCCAGGACGTTTCCCAGCGCGACCGGCATCAGATTTTTCAGGAAGAAATTGCTCCAGGAAAGCCCGGGCACCACCCTCCCCTGCTCCCCGGCGATCAGCAGGCCGGTCGGGATGAAGTACATGTTGGCGATGGAGTGTTCGAAACCGCTGGTGACGAACGCCGTAATTGGCAGATAGCAGGCGAGCACCTTGCCCGTGATGTCGCGGGCCGCTGTTGCCATGAACACCGCCAGGCAGACCAGCCAGTTACAGAGGATGCCGCGGATCAGGGCCACCCCAAAGGGGAGCTGGCACTTGTTGACGGCGATGGTGATGGCGTGTTCGGCGACGCTACCGTTATTCCAAAGCCGCGACTCGAACATGAGCCAGGCGAAAAAGAGCGAACCCGCCAGGTTTCCCAGGATCACGATCAGCCAGTTTTCAGCCAGTTTGCCCCAGGATATCTCGCAATCCATGGCGGAGCTGGCAAGAAAGCTGTTGCCGGTAAAAAGTTCCGCGCCGCACACGACCACCAGCACGAGCCCCAGTGAGAAGACGCTCCCGCCCAAAAGGCTGGTCACCCCGCGCCCGAAGATCCCCGCTCCGTCCTGGGTCACCACCGTAGCCAGTTGCGACCCGAAGCCGATGTAAACCCCGGCCAGCAGGCTTAAGACCAGCGTGGTGAGCCGGGACTGGGTGATGACCCGGCGGCCGTTGGCCACGATGGCGCGCACCGTTTCCAGCGGAGTCAGAAAGCGTTTTTCCATGATGCAACCCTCCCAGGAATACGACAAAGCTCAATTCCTTGGCAGAAGATTAGCGTTTATCGTGTCAAATTACAATTTGAATCCCTTAGTCCTCTCCGTTTACGTGAAGTTCGACCTGTCCAGGTATGCTATCGAGATCCGAGCACCCTCAGCTTAAGCAACAGTCTCTCATGGTTGACTTTATAAGATAAACTAATATGCTTGAATTCTATAATTTCCGGTACGCCGGCCAGCGTTCTGACAAGGCTCTGAGAAAAGTGACAACGCAATCGACACAATCAAGGTATTAAACCCGAGCCATCGGCTATTTGACATGGCTGATGTAAACCTATGCTTTACTATTTAGCTTAACCCAGTGCGTCATTGCCAGTTGGTAATTCACCGCAGCAGCAGGTGCCATGATTGCTTTCCAGGTCATCGGCAAGCCAAGGAGGGAAAGTTCATGCTAAAGGAAACGCAATTGAGTCGGCGCGATTTTCTCAAGTCAGGAGCCGTTCTGGGTGGCGGTCTGGTCATCGCCTGTTACGTCCCGTCACCTGGTACCGCCTGGGGAGCGGCGGCCCCCTTCGCGCCCAATGCATTCCTGCGCATAGCTGCCGACGGTAGCACCACGGTGGTCGTCGGCAAAGCGGAGATGGGTCAGGGGATCTACACCTCGCTCCCCATGCTGGTTGCGGAGGAACTGGACTGTGACTGGCGCTCCATCCGGGTCGAGGCCGCTCCGGTCGCACCGGCCTACAACCACACCACCTTCGGGATCATGGTGACCGGCGGCAGCAGCAGCGTCTGGAGCGAGTGGGAGCGGCTTTCCCTGGCAGGCGCCAGCGCCCGACAGATGCTGGTGCTGGCGGCAGCTCAGAGCTGGAAGGTCAGCCCGGACTCCTGCCGCACCGAAAACGGAGCGGTGCTCGGCCCGGCGGGGAAGCGCCTGGGGTACGGGGAACTGGCGGCACAGGCAGCCCGGCTGCCGGTCCCAAAAGAGGTGAAGCTCAAGGATTCCCAAAATTACCGGCTATTGGGAAAGCCGATGCAGCGCACCGATAGCCCGTCCAAGACCGCCGGCAGCGCGATCTTCGGTATCGACGTGCAGTTCCCCGGCATGCTGACTGCTCTCATCGTTCGGCCGCCGGTTTTCGGAGCCACCCTGAAAAGCATGGACGCCGTCAAGAGCAGGCAGGTGCCGGGAGTACGGCACGTCGTCGCGGTTCCGGCAGGAGTAGCGGTAGTTGCCGACAGCTTCTGGCAGGCAAAAAAGGGGCGGGATCAGCTGGAAATCGTTTGGGAAGACGGCCCGGGCGGACAACTCTCCACGCCGGGGATGCGTGCCGAATATGCCCGGCTTGCCGCAACCCCGGGATCAGTTGCCCGCAGGGAGGGGAACGCGGACGCGGCCCTATCCGGCGCGGCAAAGCTACTGGAGGCGGAGTACGAGGTCCCCTATCTCGCCCACTCCCCCATGGAGCCGCTCAACTGCTTTGACGACCTGAAGCCCGACCATTGCCTGGTGCGGACCGGCTCACAGTTCCAGACCGTGGACCGTAACGCGGCAGCCCAAGCGGCCGGACTTAAGCCGGAGCAGGTGACCCTGGAGACCACCTTCCTGGGCGGCGGCTTCGGCCGCCGCGCCAACCCGGCCTCGGACTTCGTTATCGAGGCGGTCCAGGTGGCCAGAGCCGTGAAAGTGCCGGTCAAGGTGATCTGGACCCGGGAGGACGACACCAAAGGGGGGTTTTACCGGCCCATGTGGTACGACCGGATCAGCGCCGGGCTGAGCGGCGACGGGAGATTGGACGCCTGGAAACACACCATCGTAGGGCAGTCTATCATCGCGGGGACCGCGTTCGAAAAAGCGCTGGTAAAAAACGGCATCGACGACACCTCGGTGGAGGGAGCCGCCGACCTTCCCTACCCCGTCCCCAACCTGCTGGTCTCTCTCCACACCACGAAGAACGTCGTGCCGACCCTCTGGTGGCGCTCGGTAGGCCACTCGCACACCGCCTTCGTGGTGGAAAGCTTTTTGGACGAGGTGGCCCACGCCATGGGCAAGGATCCCTTCCGCTACCGGCAGGAACTGCTGGCCAAGCATCCCCGCCACCTTGGGGTGCTCAACGCGGCCGCTCGCCTGGCGAACTGGGACATACCCCTTCCCGCAGGCCAGGGACGCGGCATCGCGGTCCACGAGTCGTTCAAGAGCTTCGTCGCACAGGTGGCTGAGGTTTCGCTCGACGACACCGGTGCGCTCGTGGTGCACCGGGTCTATTGCGCGGTTGACTGCGGCAAGATCGTGAATCCCGACACCATCGTCGCCCAGATGGAATCCGGCATCGCTTTCGGGCTCTCGGCGGCCCTCTACGGAACCATCACCCTGAAAAGCGGCCGGGTCGAGCAGTCCAACTTCGACAGCTATCCGATGCTGCGGCTCGACGCCATGCCCAAGGTCGAGGTTCAGATCATGAAGAGCACGGAAAAGCCGGGCGGAATCGGCGAAACCGGAGTGCCACCGATCGCGCCCGCCGTCGCCAACGCCCTTTTTGCCGCGGTCGGCGCGCGGGTGCGCGCCCTGCCAATGACGCCGGAAAGGATCGCGGCAGCACGGGGTAAGGCGTAGCAGGACCCCTTCGGCAACTGTCTACCAGAGGGAACCAACGGTTATCGTTCCCACGCTCCAGCGTGGGAATGCATCTGGGGACGCTCCAGCGTCCCGGTCTTCCGCCTTAAGTACTTTAAGGACAGCAAGGGCTTTAAGGACTGCAGGGGACTGCAAGGGGGGAGCATCAGGGACATGAGGCAACGCACCCTGCGTCACTCCGGGCTGGACGCAGGAGCGTCCGGGGAGTCCGTTCCCACGCGGGAGCGTGGGAACGATGGTACCAAAAAGGAAATGACCTCACATGAACGAACTGCATCTCTATGAAGAAATCGTCCGGCTGAAACGGGCGGGAGAACCATTTGTGCTGGCAACCGTCACCGAGAACAGCGGCTCCTCACCCCGCAAGGCGGGAGCCAAGATGCTGCTGCGACGCGATGGCTCCCTGCTGGGAAGCGTGGGTGGTGGACGTGTCGAGTCGGAAACCATCAATGCCGCACGGGCGGCACTGGAAGAGGGGACACCCCGAACGCTTCCCTTTGAGCTGAGCGAGGAGAACGGCTTTGCCTGTGGTGGAACCATGACGGTCTACGTCGAGCCGCACGGCAGCGCTCCCCGCCTGGTAATGTTCGGCGCCGGGCATGTGGGAAAGGCGGTGGCAGCGCTGGCCAAGGGATGCGGCTTCCACGTCACGGTGGTAGATGAGCGTCCCGAGTTAGCCAGCCCGGAGGAGCTTCCCTGCGCCGACGAACTGGTCCTGGCAAAGGTCAGCGAGGCCTTCGAGCTGCTGCAAATCGCCCCGGAAAGTTTCGTGGTGGTTGCCACGCCCGGGCACCTCTCCGACTTCGACGCGGTACGCGGCGCGCTGGCGAGCGGGGCGCGCTTCATCGGCCTCCTGGGGAGCCGCCGCAAGCGTGAGACGCTGCTCAAGACCTTGAGCGAGGAGGGGTATTCCGAGGCGCAGCGTGCCCGGGTCGTCACGCCGGTGGGGGTTGCCATCGGCGCCGAGACACCGGAAGAAATAGCAGTCAGTATCGTCGGACAACTGGTCCTGGAGAGAAGAAAAGATGCCCGGTAGCGTGGCGGCGATTCTACTTGCGGCAGGAGCCTCCCGGCGCATGGGAACCTGCAAACAGCTACTTCAGCTTGAGGGAAAAACGATTCTGGCGCGCTGCCTGGAGACCCTGCTGCACGGAGGGATTGAGGAGATCGTCGTCGTGGTAGCCCCGACTGGTGACGAGGTGCCGGGGGCGGCCGCGAGCTTTCCGGTGCGGGTCGTGCGCAATGCCGAGCCGGACGGTGACATGGCCGCTTCGATCTGCACCGGACGGGACGCCCTGTCCCCCTCGGTCACCGGCGTGGTGATCGCGCTCTGCGACTACCCGCTGGTCCGGCCCGAGACCATCGCCCGCCTGGCTGAAGCGCACCGTCTGGCTTCCGACAAGATCATAGTGCCCTGCCACGACGGCCACCGGGGGCACCCTCCCCTGCTGCCGCGCCGACTGCTGGACGCCCTGGAAATGCCGCTGACACTAAGAGACCTATTGCGAGACAACAAGGAACTGATCCAGCACCTGGAACTCCCCGATGACGGCGTACTGATCGACATGGATACCCCCGAGGATTACCATCGCATAGCAGCAATGCACCGGTCTGAAAGGTGAGCCCGCGAATACAGAACCAAAAGATAATTCAAGCGGTGAGTTGCAACTCGATGGTCAGCTTTTCGTAAGGCGCAATAATATGATTTTTGCTGTCACGTTCGATCAAGCCCGATTCCTCGAGTATTTTCACATCCACATGAACATTCTTGTAATCACGTTGCAGTAGCGAAGACAAGGCTCGCACTGTGAGGGGGCCATTGGCATGAAGCACCTTCAAAAGATTATGCCTTTGCCTGGTGATGACTCGTGACAGCACCTCGGCCGATTCAAAGTAAACACGGTGAATTGGCCCTGGAACCTTTCTACCTCCGTCGATCTCCACCCAGTCTTGTTCCAGTTCTTGAAAAAAATTCTGTGTGCTTTTGATCCCGATGGTGCGGTTCATGTTCCACCTCCTCTAATTTTTTCTATTTCTTCCTGGAAATCAGCCAGGAGACTGGGAATAACTCGAAAGGTATAAGAAAACTGCTCACCCAAAATGTGTTTGTGGTCGCCCTTTCCCTGCTCATTGTCAAAGCGAACTAAACATTCACCTTGACGGCCGAAATAGAGCCGGTACTTATAGCGGTGCAAGGAACCTTTGAGCGGTATTGGCAGTTCCCAGACGACTGCCTGCACGAGCGACCCATCTTCAAGGGTGATTTCCCTATCGATTACCAAAGTGGCGTGTCGCATCATTATGGCATCCTATGCCATCACCCGGTTCAAGTATTATTCTCTCATGTCGGGCACAATCAAGCGGTTCAACCCGCCGCAACATTTATTCAATTCTCCTTTCCCATTCGCATGCCCTTGGACACCCGGAAGAAGTCACTCTGAGTTTATGGGCAATAGCAATTCTCTAGTAACATGAGCACCTCCAAGCACTGGCTTAGAATTAGGATTCTGCCCACATTGAAATAAAGGTTAACAGCATTCTGACAAAAAGTTGTGGCTAGTTACTGAAATGTGTCTTCCCTTTCGGCTGGGAAGGAAATGCACAAAACCGATACCTATTTGCCAGCGTTCTGCTGCAGGGTTACAATTGTGCCAGTCCCACTTCACCAATCCGACTGTCATAACCGGAGCTGTCATGTTTGAATCAGCGGAACTTGGCCACAAGATAGACAAGGCCACCTACCAGCGTGAGGTCCCCGAACTGCGCGAGGCCCTGCTCGACGCCCAGCTCGACCTGCTGCAAGCAAGAAAGTTCCCGGTTATCATCCTGATTGCCGGGGTGGATTGCGCCGGCAAGGGCGAAACGGTCAACATTCTCAACGAGTGGATGGATCCGCGCCACATCGAGACCCACGCGCTGCGCCGACTGACCGACGAGGAACTGGAGCGCCCTCCCATGTGGCGCTACTGGCGCGACCTTCCTCCCAAGGGGAAGATCGGCATTTTCATCGGCACCTGGTATTCGAACCCCTTTTTAGAGAACGTCCTTGGCACCATCAAGAACGCCGAACTCGACCAAAGGCTGGAACGGATCATCTCCTTTGAAAAGATGCTCTGCGATGAAGGGGCCCTGATCCTCAAATTCTGGCTGCACCTTTCCCGCGACCAGCAGAAAAAAAGGCTCAAATCTCTGGAAAAGAACCCTGCCACCCGCTGGCGGGTTACCGACACCGACTGGAAGCATTTCAAGCGCTACGATGATTTCCACCGGGTCTCGGAGCGGATGCTGCGCGCTACCAGTACCGCCAAGGCACCCTGGCTGATCGTCGAGGGGAGCAACCCGCGCTACCGCTATCTCACCATTGGCAAGGCGATACTCCAGTCGCTCAGACATCGGCTGGACGAACCCGATGCCACCGGGGGCGCGGGGCTCTTTCCTCCCATAACCGCAGCAATCGACGGGCTGAACATCCTGCAGGCTCTCGACCTGTCGAAGACGCTGGAAAAGCCAGACTACCATCAGGAACTGGAAAAGTGGCAGGGTAGGCTGAATTTACTGTCGCGCCACCCGAAGTTCGGGATGATCTCACTGGTGGTACTCTTTGAAGGGAGCGACGCAGCGGGCAAGGGTGGAGCCATCCGCCGCGTCACCCAGGCCCTGGACGCGCGGCTTTATCGGGTTGCCCCCACTGCGATCCCGACTGACGAGGAAAGATCGCAGCCCTACCTTTGGCGTTTCTGGCGCCACATGCCGCGCAAAGGGAGGCTGGGAATCTTCGACCGATCCTGGTACGGCAGGGTGCTGGTGGAGCGGGNGGAAGGATTCTGCTCCCCCGCCGACTGGATGCGGGCCTACGGTGAGATCAACGATTTTGAGGAGCAGCTGGTGCGCCACCGCACCGTCATCGTCAAGTTCTGGCTTGCCATCAGCCAGGAGGAGCAGCTCAAGCGCTTTAACGAGCGCGAGAAGATCGGCTTCAAGCGCTTCAAGATTACCCAGGATGACTGGCGCAACCGGGAAAAGTGGCCGGACTACGAGCAGGCGGTCTGTGACATGATCGACCGTACCAGCACCGAAATCGCACCCTGGGTGCTGGTGGAGGCCAACGACAAGTACTACGCCCGCATCAAGGTGCTCAAGACGCTGTGTAAGCGGATAGAACAGGAACTGGAGGAGATTTAAGCCGGCTTAGGGAGGGAGATAGGAGAGTTTCGGCTATTACATTACCGGTAAACTTGATCGTGACTACCAACGTCAAGCAGGATGATCTCGGCGTCAGAAACAACCATGGTGAGTGTGATGCGATAACTGTAGGTGATGCTGACTGCTTGAACCCCTTTGATTCCACTGAGATGGTGATATTTCAAGTGGGGCTGGAACGGGTTAACCTCCAGGTCACGAAGTACGGCTGCAAACTTACCCCGCAACTCCGGATGTTTGCTGATAAATGATTTGGCAGAGCGAGTAAAGCCCGGACTCCAGATCAGGGTATACATGCGTCAGTCTTCCAACTGCAACTCTTTGATAAGATCATCCGCGGTACCGCGGCTCAGTCTTCCTTCTTTTATGTCCTCCAGCGACGCCCTGACCCGGGCATAATAGGCTTCTTGCTCGGCGACTATTAGTTCCTGGTAGCGCGCTTCGGAAAGCACCACATACTGTGGCCGATTATTTCTAATGACGTGGAGGTCACCGTTAGCTATCAAGTCATCAACAGCGGCAATACCGCGCCGTTTGATTTCCTGGGCTGGTATGGCATTCATAGTAAGACTCCTATTGGTACTCGATTAGGTACTTACAGGATACCCCACGGACTGCGGCATGGCAATAGAAATTCCTCGCAGGCCGCGAGAGGGCCTGCCCGTAAAGCAAGTCAGCCGGCGTTTTCCAGCTCAACAGCGCCGTCCATTTCAGGCAAAAGTGGTTCCGGCTCGGCAACTGGCACCGGACGGCCGGATTTGAGCGGCTTTTCCGGCAGAAAGAGAATGATGGCGAAGGCGGTCACGGCTACGGCCGCTCCGGCCAGGAAGGTGGAACTGATCGCGTTCCGGTACACCCCAAGCACCAGATCGCGCTGCGCCGCCGGGAGTTGGGCAATATGCTGGATTCCCTGCTCCACCAGCGCATGAGCACCGGAGCCGCTGCCGGAGCCAAGCTGCATGTGGTGCAACTGGGTGGTCACGATGGCGCCGGAGAGCGCGACCCCAAAGGCGCCTCCCAGAGAGCGGAAAAAGCCGGCCGTGGCAGTCGCCATGCCAAGCTCGTGCGGATCGACGGAATTTTGAATGGCCACGGTGAGGTTCGGCATCACAAAGCCAAACCCGAAGCCGAGCAGGGTAAGGGCGCATTCGATGAAGGGAACTCCCGCTCCCACTGCCGAAGCCCACATGACGGCAAGCAGTGCCGAAGCGGTGCAGGCAAGGCCCACAACAGGAAAAATCTTATAGCGTCCGGTACGGGAAACCAGGCGCCCACCCAAAAAAGACGAGGTGATCAGGCCAATGGTCATCGGGGCCATCATCAGTCCGGCGCGCGACGGGGTAAAGCCGAGCACGAGCTGGAAATAGAGGGGAAGGAACACCGCGGTCCCTAAAAGCGCCATAAAGGTGAGCCCGATCACGACGGAGGCTATCACGAATACCTTGTTGCGAAAGATGGCCGGCGAGAATACCGGTTCCGCCGCGCGCCGCTCCTGGCGCACCAGCAGGAAGAAAAAGAGCGCCGAAGCACCCGCCATGGCGACGATGAGCGGCGAGGACCAGGGATAGGCGACGCCGCCCCAGGTAAGGAGCAGTAGCAAGGAGGTGGTCCCTGCGCTCAGATAAACCACCCCGGGGTAGTCGATGCTGTGAGCAACGGAGCGCTGCGGGCGGCGGAAGCCGAACACGATCAGAGCCAGCGCTAATCCGCCAACCGGAAGGTTTACGTAAAAGATCCAGCGCCAGGAAAGGGCATCGGTGATGAAGCCGCCCAGCAGCGGGCCGGCGATGCTGGAAAAGGCAAAAACCGCCCCGAAGAGCCCTTGGTAGCGGCCGCGCTCCCGCGGAGCGACCAGGTCCGCGATGGTCGTTTGGGCAAGGGTGATCAGCCCACCAGCGCCGAGCCCCTGGATGCCCCGAAAGATGATCAACTGGGTCATGGAGCCGGAAAGCCCGCAAAGGCAGGAGCCAGTCAGAAAGATCAGGATGGAAACCACGAAGAGCGGCTTACGTCCGTACATGTCGCTTAGTTTGCCGTAGAGCGGGGTCGTGGTGGTGGAAGTCAGCAGGAAGGCGGTCACCACCCAGGAGAGGTGCGAGAGCCCACCCAAGTCACTGACTATCCTGGGAAGAGCGGTGCCAACGATATTCTGGTCCAGCGCGGCCAGGGCGAGCGCCAGCATGAGCCCCGCAAAGACCGTGCGGACTTCGCGGGGGGTGGTCGTTTCGATATTTTCGGTTGCTTGGTGTTGGCTCATGTAACCTGTTCCTAGTATGATTTTCAGCTGCCTTCCCTTTCAAGGAGAGGGCCTGGGGTGGGGATGGGGGAAGGACTGCAACGGTTCTAACTGCAAGTGCTCTAGGACTAAACGCCCCTGCAGGCGGGGTTACCGGCTAATCAGGATTACATTCAGCCACAGAAGGCTCCGGTTTGGTTTTTTTCCACTTCATCCAGCAATTTTTCTATCTGCCGGTGAAAGGGGAGCGGCTCGTAGTGACACCAGTTCCCATCGTGGCCAGCCTGGTACAGAAACCAGCCGCCGGTTTCCGGGTCCTTAGTGAAGCGGGCGACCTTTCCCGAAATCCACATGGCGTGGTCATCCCATACCGGCCTGGACTCGAAGAGTGTAACCTCGTCCTCGCGAACCCGGTACTCCATCCTGATCTGGTTGTGCAGACTGGTAGGAATTTTTTTCCCGCAGTAGTCAGCGAAGATTTTTTCTATGCGCTTCAATTCGAATTCCGACAGGGGCACGGCTAGACCTCATCATCCAGGTTTGGAGGTTCACCTTATCACGCTTCGCCGGTAAGCAGGCAAAATATAAGCTGACTACGAGCGGAGTTAGCGTTTTTTCCAGTAAGGGGCTTTTTCAGGCATGATCCAGCGCACGCCGCCGCGCGGATCCTCGGTGTCGCCGGCATAGCGGGGAATCAGGTGGATGTGCAGGTGCATGACCGTCTGCCCGGCGGCAGGGCCGTCGTTGATGCCGACATTGAAGCCGTCGGGGCTATGCTCCGCCAGCAGGAGTTGTCGCATTTCAGCCACTAGATCAAAGAGTGCAGACCACTCCTTCCCGGTTGCCTCGAAAAAAGAGGCTATGTGCCGCTTCGGCACGATCAAGCTGTGGCCCGGAGTGACGGGGAAGCCGTCCGGAAAGGCAAGGGCGTAGTCGTTGGACAGCAGGGATCTAGAGTGGTCCAGATGGCAGAATGGGCAGGTTGAGTCGGTCATTTCGTCACTTTATCATGGGGGTGATCACATTGCATTCAGGTAAGACGAAGTTCGGTTATCGTATCGTGCCCATGGTACCCAGTCAACACAAAAGGCCAACTCATCGTTGAGTTGGCCTGTCAGGTAGGTCTTTTCTCTTTTGTTTTCCAGGATAATGCTAGGTCGCGTTGCAGACCTGAAACACGACGGCAGTGCCGTATTTGAGGAATTGTTGTTGCGAACGCAGCTAGTTCGAACGCGACTTTGTTTTTTCCGGCTTGAGGATGGACAGCCCGACGAGCAGCACCAGGATCGAGGTCTGCAGGGTGGCGGCCACCGCGCCCCAGAGCCAGGTGCGGTGATAGGCGGCGCCAAATTCGAGATGCCAGGAATCGGGAGGAGCCAGGGACTGCAGTCCGGGAGCCAGCCAGAAGGCGCCAAAGATCAGCAGCACCGTGGTAATGACACATTTTTCGCTAATCCAGCGGTGCCCCTTGAAGCCCCACGGTTTCCCGACGCAGAGGAAAAGACCGGTCAAGGTTGCCAGGCCGGCCGACGGCGTGATAAGGAATTCGTCTATCGCCTTGATGGAGCGCTGGAAGGCTATGGCCTCTGCGCTTCCGCTTGGATTGCCGGCAAGTTTGAGCAGGATCAGTATGGCCAGTCCTCCGCCGATCCAGCCGCAGACCGCAATGGAGTGCAGCGCCTTGCACATGACCCGAGTGGTTCCCTTTTCCGATATCAGTCGCATGGTAATCCCCCTCAATGACTCTCACCTGGTACTTCCTTTTCTATCAGCAAGGTCGATGCCGGCCAGGGGCGCTATTTCTTACTCGTATATTTAGCTAGTTACACAAGTGCTCGACAACAAAGGCAGGAGAATACCGGCATTATTGGTCCAACATTGAACAGGTTGGTACCCTAGAAAGTGCAGAGGGGTTCCAGGGCCAAAGAAGATAACGGGCAGGTAACAGTTGTAGGCTATGAGCGTTTGCACATCCCGAAGCAATATGTAAAAATCACTGGCAGTACCAACTCTGACCTCAATCCGAGAAACCTGTGAACTACTTATTCCACCTTTTTCTTTCCGGTGACGACCCTGAGATCATAACCGGCAACTTCATGGGCGATTTCGTCAAGGGGCCATTGGGGGATGACCACCCTCCCCGCCTGCGCCGCGGCATCGAACTGCACCGCCGCATCGACTCCTTCGCCCGTGACCAGGAGCACTTCAACCGCAGCCGACTGCGACTCGGCCCGGAATTCGGCCTCTATCGCGGCATTCTCGTCGATCTTTACTACGACCATTTTCTTGCCCTCAATTGGGCTCAGTGGTCCGGGGAACCGCTTACCACCTACTTGAAAAGGGTCAGGCTACTGGTAGAGAAGCAGCGCTCGCAGCTCCCGGAGCGCCTGCAGGGAATGGTGCCGCTCATTTTCGAGGACCTGCTCCCCTCGTACCGCGAACCTGCTGGCGTTGGCAGGGCACTGGAGCGTATGGCGGGACGGGTAAAAAGGAGCAACCCGCTGGGGGGCGGAGGCGCAGAACTGGTCCGGCACTACGCCGGACTGCAGCAGGATTTCCTCGGCTTTCTGCCTGCGGTGCAAGCATTCGCCCAGAAGTTTATTGAAACTAGCTGAATCCAGCCGGTACAGAGACACACCCCATGTTTGAAACAACCTGCTTACCTCTGCAACACCCTGCGCCCCTGGTTTAGCCCCCACCCACGAGTTAGACTTCGGATAATACTGGTCAAGGCAGAACCTGATTCGTGCTGATTTGCTGCTGGTACCAAGCGGATTCCCGTAAAGGTATACCCTCACATTTAACCGGCCAGTTCGAAGCACTCAAGCTCCCGCACTCTCAGTATCCGACAAAAAAAATGCTAAGGGCCCCTCTACGCAAGGTTTTAGCGCTAAAGTTAAATCAGGGTCAGCCGATAACAATACCCAGTAAAACGTATAATTACATTCTTGGATTTACCTCCCGGAGAAATCCCTATGAGTAAAAACACCAGGTTCATCCGCCTCAGCAAGAAAACAGTCATAGCGAGACTATTGTCTGTGATAGCTATGCTGTTGATACTAGTCTCAGCCAGACCTGAGGTATTGCACGCCCAGACTCCTTCCTCAGGTAGCGAACCGGATTACCTTTCTCTCGGGCTTGAGGACCTGATGCAGATAGAGATCACCTCGGTCTCCAAGAAATCGCAGCGACTCTCGGACGCCGCTGCCGCCGTTTTCGTCATTACCCAGGAGGACATCAGACGGTCGGGCGTCACCAGCATCGCCGAGGCGCTGCGCATGGCGCCCGGGGTCCAGGTAGCACGCATCGACGCCAACAAATGGGCGGTCTCCATACGCGGGCTCAACGGCCGCTTCGCCAACAAGCTATTGGTCCTGATGGACGGGCGCAGCCTTTACTCGCCGCTCTTTGCCGGGGTTTATTGGGAGGTGCAGGATACCGCCATGGAGGATATCGACCGCATCGAGGTCATTCGCGGGCCGGGAGCCGCCCTTTGGGGGGCAAATGCGGTCAACGGTGTCGTCAACATTATTACTAAATCGGCCGACCTGACCAATGGGGGACTCTTGAGTGCGGGGGGAGGAAACGAGGCGCGAGGCTTTGCAACGGCGCGTTACGGCCTGTTACTCGGTGAAAATACGCATCTGAGGTTCTTCGCCAAGCACCAGGATACCGACCACGCCGTCGACTCGACCGGCGCCGCCGCGCATGACGCCTGGAACATGACCCGGGGCGGCTTCAGGCTCGATTCCCAGCCATCGTACCGCGACACGCTGACCCTCTCCGGAGACTACTACGACGGCACCATCGACGAACGATACACCCTGTACCGCCTCCCCACCGCCCAGGATCCCACGATATCATCGAGCCCGGACGCCAGCTCGGGGATGAGCGGCGGCAACCTGCTGGCGCGCTGGCAAAGAACGCTGGATGCCACGGACAGCATCTCGCTGCAGCTCTATTACGACCACTTCGAACGGTCCATGATAATTCTTGGGGAAAGTCAAAACACAGTCGATCTGGAATTCCAGCATCGCCTGACGCTTTGGGATAGGCAGGATTTCATCTGGGGACTGGGGTATCGCTTCAGTAACGACAGCCTGAGTGATACCAGCACCATCTCCTTTTCTCCCAGCAGCAGGAACACCGAGCTCTACAGCGGATTTTTGCATGACGAAATCAAGATCATCCCGGAGCGGCTCTCTCTGATACTCGGCTCCAGGATCGAGCACAACAGTTACACGGGCTTCGAGATCCAACCCAACGGGCGCCTGGTCTGGACCCCGACCCCGCAAAACACCCTTTGGGGAGCGGTCTCCCGGGCGGTACGCACTCCGGCGCGCGGAGACAGCGACATTGCGTATCGCTACCGCACCTATCCGGCCGACCCGGCCGGCGTTCCGGTCCCGGTGCGCCTTGAGATAGACGGCAGCAAGGGTTTCAAATCGGAAAATCTGGTGGCCTATGAAGTGGGCTACCGGACCGAGCCGATGCCCCATGTCGCCCTCGATGCCGCGGCTTTTTACAACGACTACCACCGGCTGCGGGTGCTGCAACCCAGCGCCTTCAGCCCCGAACCGCAGGGCTCGGTCCCCACCGACTATGTCCAGAGCTTCCAGCTCGCCAACCTCATGCACGGCCACGCCTACGGTGTCGAACTCGCAGCTGAATGGTCTCCCGTGCCGTGGTGGCGGCTACATGCCTCCTACTCCTACCTGAGGGTAAAGATGTTCCTGGAGGACCCGAGCACCGACGCCATCAACAAGGGGGACGCCGAAGGCGACAGCCCGCGGCACCAGTTTTCGTTGCGCTCCGGAGTCGACCTCGGCAAGAGGGTCGAGTGCGACCTCTGGCTGCGCGGAGCCGACCGGCTCCCCTACATAGACGGCAGTTCGATCCCGGGTTACCTGACCTTGGACGCCCGTCTGGCCTGGAAACCGATGCCGAAACTGGAGCTTGCCCTGGTCGGCCAGAATCTGTTGCAGCGTCGCCACCCGGAATTCAACCCGGAATTCATCAACACCTTTCCTTCCGACGTGCAGCGCTCGGTGTACGGTAAGGCTACCTGGAAATTCTGAGTGGTAAAAAGGCCGGGAGACTAAGGCAAGACGAGCATTTCACTGCGCGAAACCAGGATGATTTTATAGGAATTGCGCATAAGTATTAACTCAGGCCCAATCGCTTTTTTACGTCCACAAGATCCATTTCACGACCTTCTTCCAAGTCCATTAGACCCCGCGCGACACCGCGCGGAAAGCCCGTTCTTCATATTCGACTTCCTAGCCCTTAAGTAATTGGATAATGGCACCCCCCTGGCTTCTGTTGGTCAAAAGCACTGACCGGTGAGTTTTGTCAAGCGTTGAATAGGTCTAAGAGTGTGATAATCTGTGATGCTAACTAGGTTTTGCGACGAATATTATTCCGGAATCGCAAAGCTCAGGGGAGCAGGCAATAGTTATCGGAATTCTCAAAACAACCTCAAAACGAACGGAGGCCGGTTATGGCAAGAAAGACAAGCACTGCCGTTACAGCAATCCTTATTGGCTCGTTAGTATTGGCGGCGGGCGTGGCCCACGCTGACCGCATGAACCCTGGGTGTGATCAAGTGCCGGGGCACGCGGCACTCAAAGCCGCACTTAGCGCGGCGCGAGTCGCTACCAACGGCGGGTTCAATCTCGACATGTGGGGGA
>JGI24143J45723_1000681_pt1 | contig 17137 bp, 16 predicted proteins | sample BarGraIncu00432A_FD_45723 | JGI IMG/M metagenome (IMG submission 45723) | reverse complement strand
TCGGCCTGGAAAAAGATATTACCGAATTAAGCGGCGGTCAGCGGACAAAAGTGCTGCTTGGAAAACTGCTGCTGGAAAAACCGGATATCCTGCTATTAGATGAGCCGACCAATCATCTCGATACTGACGCGAAAACTGAACTAAAGCGTGCATTGACAGACTATAACGGAGCGATTTTGATGGTCTGCCATGAACCTGACTTTTATGAGGACTTTGTGAGTCAAGTATGGGATTGTTCCCAGTGGACAACCAAAGCTTTATAAATTGCAGGGAAGGCCTTGTTTGACAGTCTGTCAAACAAGGCCTTCCCAATTAATGATATTAAAAACCAGAGAAGACATCTAACGAACGCTTCAGTTCGATGAGCTGCTTTTTACTCCCACACAGGGAATTTTTGATTTCATAAACAAGTTCCATGAAAGCAGGGATAATAGTGAGAAGACTGTGATCAGCAAGCCGAGACCGAAGACGATATTTCCCCATGAAATAGAAGCCAGAGACATGCCAATACTCCCGAATACGGTGAAGAGTGTGCCAATTACAGAAGAGGCAGAACCGGTATCACTTTCCTGTTGATCAAGTAGCAGATTGGTACTGAAAGGGCGCATCACGGTACCTGCTACAGACATGAAGATGAAAGAAGCCCAGAATAATATGGGGGTTAAGGTACCCAGTGTCATGACTAAAACGCCGCTTAATGTTGCGATGGCTAAAATTATTGAAGCAAAGAGCTTTTTATCCATATTGCTTAGAAATTTAACATAGATAAAAGGTCCCGCTATGGACAACAAGGCATTGGCGGCAAAGAAATAGCTGTAAACCTGAGCACTGAGACCAAAGTAATCCACATAAATATAGGATGAAACAGCAATATAACCCATAAATGGAAGCGTACTTAAAGCAAATATGAAGGCAGGGATAATAAAACTCTTGTTTTTACTGACAATGATCAAGCGACCGAAGGAGCCAAACAATGTTCCTGTATAGCGGTCTTCATCTTTTAACGTCTCCTGGAATAGAATCGAGAAACCAAGGTTGACAAGACTAATGAGTGAAAGGGCCCAGAAGGAACCTCTCCAAGTGGAGAAGCTTAAAATTAAGCCACCGATAATGGGCGCAATCATGGGTGCAAGCCCCGTGATGGATTGACAAATGGCTAAAATGGATTCCCGTTTTTTTCCAGAGTACGAGTCCTTTACAACCGCCATGGAAACGGATGTAATCGCCCCGGAACCGATCCCCTGAAGGATTCTGGCGGCAATCAGGAAGTAAATGTTTATTGAAAGCGCACAGGCGATACTACTTGCGGCATACAGAATGCTTCCCACAATAAGAATGGGTTTACGGCCATACTTTTCACTGAGAGGCCCCCAAAATAAAATGCCAATAGCATAAAAAAAGAAAAATGCACTTAAAGTTAAATTTGTTACGGCGGAACTGCTTCCAAAATATGAATTCATGCTGGGCAGTGCCGGCAGATACATGTCTGTTGAAAGAGGAACAAACATGTTCATTAGCGCCATAAAAACGATGAGTCCTTTATGTCCCAGATATTTCTGTTTGTTTCCAACTTCCAGGTTGGTTTGGTTAGGTGATTGAGTCATTAATTTCTCTCCTTAAATTTCTTGAATGTTTTTATAAACGGTTGTTAATAATGATTGCAATTCAGTGATTTGATCGCTTGTCAATCCCTGCATCATTTTTCGTTCGGTTGTTTTCCTGAAATGATCCATTGTACAAAAGAGATTGATACCTTTTTCAGTGAGAAAAATAGTCTTTAGCCGTTTGTCCTTTGAATTATGTTCATTTCGGACAAAGTCTTTTCCTTCTAATCGGTTTAAGATACCGATAATTGTCGGATGGGTCACTTCAAAAAAGTCTTCAAGATCTTTCAGAGAGGTTTGTGTCTCATTATGATCATGCAGATAGAAAAGAATACGGGCCTGAGATAAAGTCAAATCAAACTCTTTAAGGGTTTGATTAGCTTTTTTTTGAAGACATTCACTAATAAGTTTTATAAAAAATCCGATTTCGTCATTTTGTTGCATTATTATCCTCACTATATATGTAGCATGCTACAATTATATAAAAAGACAGTAAAAAAGTCAATAATTAATATCGACTTTTTTAAACCTGAAAACCATATCATATGCTTAAAGAGGATATCTCTGGTAAAAAATGGATCATGGTTTGGAGATGAGGTAGAGAAAAGGCTGAAAATTAAAAATTATGCTTTTATAGCCCATCGTAATTTGGCAGAACGTGCACGACCATTGGTACTGCACTCTTTTGCTGATGGTCGAATAGGACCAGAAGCTATTTCATGATAGATGCCTTTACGAAAAAAGCGCTGAAATGATTTTTTCACAAGACGATCTTCTCCTGAATGAAATGAAAGGATCGCAACACGCCCACCCGGTACAAGAGCAGCAGGAAGCTTTTCCAAAAAATCGTACAATACTTCAAATTCATCATTGACATCAATTCGCAATGCTTGAAAGCATCGTTGACAGGATTTCTTTATCGCATCTTTACTATTATTTCCTGGAATGGATTTAAGCGCATCTTTTATAATTTCCTGTAGTTGTGTTGTTGTTGATATACTGACTCCTTTTTCTCTTTGTAAAATAATTGCGGCGGCGATTGCGGCGGCATTAGGTTCGTCCGCATTTTCAATCAACATCCCTTCTAATTCATCTTGAGAAATAGTTATTAAACGATCTGCAGCAGATAACCCTTTTTCAGGATTCAGCCGTAAGTCTAACGGACCTTCACTTTTGAATGAAAATCCTCTTTCGGGATTATCAATCTGCATTGAAGATACGCCTAAATCGGCTAATACAAAATTCAATGGTCCTGATTCGAAAGTAATTTGATCAATATCGGAAAAATTCATCTGTTTGATGGTTAAGATTTCAGAGCCATAACCTAAGCTCTCTAAGCGCTTTTGGGTGCGTGGCAACTCAATCGAATCGACATCCGTTGCATACAAGTGTCCTGTTGAATCTAAACATTTAAGCAGTTCCAAAGTATGACCGCCAAACCCAAGAGTGGCATCTAATCCAGTCTGTCCGGGAGTAATTTGCAAAAATTCCAATATTTCTTTAACACAAATTGAACGATGCATACCAGCAGGCGTACTGCCCTTTTGAATGACTTTTTTAACCGTATCAGCATATTTTTCTGGTTGCAGTTCCTTATACTTATCTTTATAAGCTTTTGGATGCGTGCCTTTATATCGTGGACGTCGCTGATGTTTTTGTTCATGATTATCCATTGAGTAACCCTGAAAATCTATTATTTGAGAATTCGAAATTTGAAATGGATCCCATATAAAACGTTGTACTCATTCTTTTCTCCACCTTTTTAATTGTTTTTTAATGTTGTTGAAATAATATAATACCAAATACAACAAATAAAATCAAATTCACAGCAAAAAAGACATGCTTTTAGTAGCCGTCGATTATTTCTTTAAGGACAATGTGGCGGTTATAATGTTACAATATTTGCTGAATAATAATGAAGTGGGGGAGTATTGAATCGACGATCGTAGCAATAATGATCAGTGATTAAAATAACAATATCGGTGTAATGAAAGCACTGATAATTAATGGAGGCAAATATGAATAAATTATTATCGATGCAGGATATCACCAAAAAATATAATACAAGTGAGGAAAATCTTGAAATGCTTAAACACATCGAATTTTTAGTGGACGAGACGGAGTTTGATTCAATTCTCGGTCCATTTGAAACAGGAAAACAGCCGATGATGACTATCATCGGCTGTTTAGACGTATCGGTTTATGAACAGTGCGAGCATCAGCAAGTACCAGTTGCTTCAAGCGCATTGACCCAATGTGAAGTATTGATAAAGGTGTCAGCATGAAATATATATCCTTTGTAGTTCCCTGCTATAACTCAGAAGATTATATGAATCGCTGTATTGATTCATTATTGTGTGCCGGAAATGATGTGGAAATCATCATAATCAATGACGGCTCAACAGACAAAACACGTGAAATAGCTGAGGATTACAGCATCAAGTATCCAGACATGATCAGGGTCATCAACAAAGAAAACGGCGGTCATGGTTCTGGCGTTAATGTGGGACTGGAAAATGCAACTGGGATTTATTTCAAGGTTGTGGATTCCGATGACTGGTTGGACCGGCAGGCGTTGGACCGATTGATGTTCAGAATTAGAGACTTTTGTTTAAAGAAACAGATTAACCCCGGAACCATCATTCCAGATTTATTCATCTGTAATTATGTTTACGACCATTTGTATGAGGAAACGCATCATGACATCTCTTACAAGAATGTGTTGGATGATGAAAAATTATGTGAGTGGCAGGATATTGGCAATTTTAGAGCATCTCAGTACTTGCTTATGCATTCTCAAATCTTCAAAACAGCGGTTTTAAGGGAAAGTGGCGTAAAACTACCAGAGCACACGTTCTATGTCGACAATATTTTCGCCTATCAACCATTACCCTATGTAGATCACCTTTACTATATGAATATTGATCTTTATCATTATTTCATTGGCAGAGAGGACCAATCCGTGAATGAAGATGTCATGCTCAGCCGGATTGACCAGCAAATTCGAGTAACTGAACGGATGCTGACCTGTGTGGATTTACATGCCGTGAAAAAGAAAGAACCGCGACTTGCGGCTTATATGTATCGATATCTGTCAATTATAATGTCCATCACCAATATTTTACTGCTGATGATTAATTCTGAAGAATCCATACTGCAAAAAAACAAATTGTGGAACGAGATCAAATCTAACGATAAAAATCTTTATCGAAAATTAAAATATACATCTATGAGTGGATTGACCAATATGCCTGGTTCCGTTGGCAGAAAACTGTCGATTTCCGGTTATCGCGTTGCCCAAAAAATTTATAAATTCAATTGATGCTACCGGCATCGGAAAGGAGGGGCGAATGGCTGTAAAAGCAAACAAAAAGTTGCTTTATTTGCTCTTTTTCCTGTTCGTCATGGGTCTGACGATTTATACAATGCTGCAGGGCAATGATGTTGGGGAGATCCTGATTGCCATTTCCAATATGAATGTCGGTTATTTGTTCCTCGCCATGTTGGCGGCTCTGATTTTTGTTGTCCTTGAGGCCGTAATCATTTGGTATTTAATGCATGGCCTTGGTGAAACAAACAGCATGCTTCGATGCATTGCCTATTCTTTTATTGGCTATTTTTATTCATCCATCACGCCTTCCGCCCTAGGTGGACAGCCAATGCAGCTCTATTATATGAGAAAAGATGGAAACTCCTTATCGAATAGCTCAGTGATATTATTAATCTTGGCATTGTTTAGCAAGCTGGTGCTCGCTCTTATTGGCATTGCGCTTTTGATCTTTTGGTATGCTCCTTTGGCTTACTATCTCAAGGGCTACATGGCTTTATATTATCTGGGATTGGCACTCAATATCATATCCGTTGCCGTTCTGCTTGCCGCTATGTTTATACCTGGGATTGTACGTCAAATTAGTCAATCGATTGAAACATTTCTGATTAGAATCCGTATTCTTAAAGTATCGAAGGAACGTCAGCTGAAAATCGATAGCTTCATTGAAGGTTACCGGAGTGCTGTTGATTTTTTAATGCTGAACAAAACGAAAATTTTGGTTGTCTTCATCTTGACGTTTCTGCAGCGTAACTGTCTGTATATTCTTACTTATTTTGTATATAAGGGATTTTTCCTGAGTGGGACTTCTATGGTCACCGTTGTGCTGCTTCAGGCGGCGATTTATGTGGCAGTGGAAATGATGCCCCTGCCCGGAGCTCAAGGCATTACTGAATTGATGTACTACACCGTATTTCAGGGTGTATTTACCAGCGCTTTATTAACACCATCACTTTTGGTTACCCGAGGGTTGGACTTCTATTTTCTGGTGATCATCAGTTTGATTGTTGTCATTGCCAAGACGTTTCTGTTGAAAAAAGATGCAGTGTCAATAAAAATGGAAAAAAAAACGAATAATTTAGAAGAACCGATCATTTGAAAATAAACGCAAAGATCAATAGTTTAAAATGGACGTCAGATTGCAAGGCTGCCGATTCAGGTATATATTACTTCCTTGCAAAACTTATTATATGGGGAAATTATATGAAATTCAACTATCTCATCGTCGGAGCGGGTTTGGCGGGGCTGACCTTTGCCAATCTGCTGGCTCAAAATGAAAATAACACAATCCTAATCATCGAAAAAAGGCAACATATTGGCGGCAATGCCTATGATAGCTACAATGCCAACCATATCCTGATTCACAACTATGGTCCCCACATCTTTCATACCAATAATCAGCAGGTTTGGAAATACCTGAGCCAATTCACCGAATGGCAGGATTATCAGCATCGCGTCTTAAGCTTTGTGGACGGACAGTTTATTCCCATGCCGATTACGCTGGAGACCATTAATCAGCTGTATAACACCAACCTTTCACAGTTTGAAATGGCAGATTTTATCGAAAGCCAAAAGGAAAAGGTGGAGCTGATAAAAAGCAGCGAGGATGTGGCCTTAAGCAATGCTGGCAGAGATATTTATGAAAAATTCTTTATGAACTACACCACGAAACAATGGGGAGTGTCGCCGAGCGAACTGGACCCGTCAGTAATATCCCGAATCCCTTTCCGGTTCAACCGCGATACACGGTATTTCACAGATCGTTATCAGGGGATTCCCAAAGCGGGTTATACTAAAATGTGTGAGCAGATGATCAATCGCCCGAATATCAAGGTGATGCTCAATACTGATTACAAGGAAGTGACAGACGCGATTGACTATGACAAGATGATCTACACTGGACCAGTCGATTATTTTTATGATAATCAATTTGGTAAACTGAAATATAGGAGCGTCCGTTTTGAAATGGAAGACCATGATTGCGAATCTTTTCAAGATGCAGCGGTAGTTAATTATCCCAACGATTATGATTTCACGCGGATTACCGAATATAAAAAAATAACGGGACAGCAACATCTGAAAACCACTGTCATGAAAGAATTCCCCGGCGATGGAGAAGAACCTTTTTATCCATTCCCAACAAAGGAGTGGCAGGAACTCTATTTGAAATATAAAGCAAAAGCCGATGTTGAAAAAAACGTCATTTTTGCCGGTCGGCTCGCGGAATATCGCTATTACAATATGGATGTTGTTGTTGCCCGAGCGATGGAGATGGTTGAATCAATGTCATATCAAGAGATGAATTAAAATTAATTTGAAATAAAACACTGAACCGTCAATCCGCTTCAGAGAAACCTGAATTTCTAAATAAAGGAGCGGTTAAATGAAAGACTATTTTATCAGAGCGATAAGGCAAGAAGAAATACCACTGCTTTCTGATTTTTTGTATGAAGCTATTTTTCAGAGAGATGAGAAAAATTTACTGCCAAGGGAAGTTGTCAATCAACCAGAGTTAAGTGTGTTTATTGATGAATTTGGTCAGGAAGATGATCATTGTCTGGTTGCTGAATATGATGGAAAAGTAGTTGGAGCAGTTTGGACTAGAATAATAGCAGGGGAAGTAAAAGGATTTGGGAATATTGATGCTGCTACACCTGAATTTGCGATTTCACTTTATAAAGAGTATCGCAATAGAGGTATCGGAACAAAACTTATGAGAAGTATGCTTCAAATTTTGAAAACATATGGCTATAAACAGACATCTTTGGCTGTTCAAAAGGATAATTATGCAGTAAAGATGTATGTGAAGGCTGGTTTTGAAATTTTGGCGGAATTGGATCAAGAGTATCTAATGCTATGTAAATTAAATTAATGAAAATAAAAAAGCTACTCAATCAAATAATTCTAATTAAGTAGTTTTTTTGTTGGACAAAAGATTAGAATAGCATTTTTTTAACCATCACAGAATCACAGGTATGTAATTCTTTTTCCAAAACTGCTATTTCTTCCTCTTTATCAGGCAGAAATTCCAAAATGATCAGGCCGGTGATACTGCATGATGATTCAGACGATTCATGTAAGCCAAGACGTGTTTTTATGATACAGCCATTTTTTGTCAATAATTGCTGAACCTTTAATGCATCACTTTCGCGATTTCCAACTTGAATCCCCATAATTTGTCTCATAAATAAACCCTCCTTATAAAAGATCTTACCTTACTAATATACGCATTAATATGAGATTTAAACAATTTTCTTTTTCTGATTAATGTGTTAATCATATTATTTTTACTTGATAACGCATAGTTTGTCATAAAAATACTCATTTTGGGATTGGTCAGCGTTGTTTTTATCTACATTATTTACATAAACACTATTGCTCCATGGTAAATAAGATAGATCGCCATAAGTGTGAAATAAACATTGCCTATTTTAGTCCCGTTTTTTGACATAAATCCATTCACCGGACCAAGAATACTCTGCGATTTTTGGGGCATGGCATAACTGATCACAACGGGAAACGCAATCATACACATGGCAATCACGATTGTTAACAGGAGAATAGCAATACCATCCCAGTCACCCAGCTTATTCATGGCGATAATTTTAACTGCAGCAATAAAAGGAATAAGGGTAGATATATTGATGAACATGTAAAAGAATCCGATAATTGAATAAGGCCTTTTTTTATTTTTAGCAGCATCATTTTTGGACTTTTTCTTAGAAAAGACTGACGTAATCACGATAACTATAATCAAGAATCCAAGGACAATATCAATGATGCTGGATGTAATATCAGGACGAATGGTTGAAGTGACAATCGGCTTGGCTGTGAAAAAAATAAACACTCCCAGTAAGGTCAAACATAAAGTCCCGCCGAGGACAAAGCTCAGGGCATTTTTTTTTGAATTGTTTTTACCACTTAAAATCATCATAACAAATAAGAGGCCAGTTGGACTGATGGCTGACCCAATGGCTAGAGGGAGAATCTCAAAAAAAGTATGTTCCATAAATACTCCTTAAAAATATATTTGATTTTTTCTTATTATACCCTGTATTTGCAAATATAATAGACAAAATCAATTTAATTTGATGCTGAATTTTTTGTGACGTTTTTTTGAAAATGTGAATATAATTAATACCATTCGGATCTATTGATTTCCAAAAAGTCCGTGATTAATTCGTTTACCTTTACTGGATTATCCTGATTGGCGTTGTGATTGGCATGTTCAATTAGATGTAAAGTGCAATTGCTGTCTTCTTTTGCCCAAGGTTCGGCAACCTTTCTGATGTTCCCCAATTTATCGTCGACACCGCAAAGTAATAGAACCGGCTGGTGAAATCGATATGCAATGTCCTCGTGCAGACAGCTTCCGGCCATGTTCAACATGACTTCAACAAAGGTTTCTTTGTCCAGCTTATTAAAACAGGTGGGAATATAATTTCTTACGCTGGCAGTATTTGCACTTGCTTCGGCGCTCTGTCGTATCAGTGTTTACCAAGGATAACAGGCAAATAGAAATCTGGCGGATCGCAGCGATATTTTTTCGATGGCCGTTAGCTTTCCGATATTCTTAGTGCAATCAATCAGCACCATTTTTTCCACAAGTTCAGGAGATTGATAAGCGATCTCCTGTGCCAGATTACCGCCCATTGACTGTCCGATTAGGACTGCCTGATCAATAGAATACAGTTGAAATATTTTTTGGCAGTCACTTATCATATCACTGAACTGAAATCTCTTTTAATGAATGTCGCAATCCAGATTCCAAAATGTCAAATGTTCCATATTCTTCATAAATTCACTCTCCTCGATAAAACGCGTTTTTAAAATAATAACTTTTTAAAAATTTTATCATGTTCGCTGCCTTTATAGACTGAAAAGGTCGGCGGATTAATCTTATTATAAATCGACTGATCGTTTTTGGGAAGATATGATCGTGTTTTAATTTTCATGGCGGCACTTATATTACTAAGCGCCGCGCACAAATGATCTAAAATAAGATCAAACAACTCATTTCCTGATGCGGCACGGTATATGTTCTGGATCAGCCATAATGATATCAATAAAACAAAAGAATGGCTGTCCTTTGAAACAGAGAAAATCCTTGCTGATGACTGGTTCAGATGGGGGCTGGTGGAAAAAGAAACTGAGAGTCTAATCGGCATCGGTCTGATATATTATTCGGAAAGAAGAAAGTACCTTTTCGATGATAAATAAAAACGAAATTCCCCCATATTTGGAAATTAGTCCACGGGATAAGTTTATCAATTGATTTTTTGAATCTTTTGTAGTTTAATATAAAAAGAATATCTAATAGACGAGGAGAATAAAAATGGCAAAACAGTGGTATCCAGTTATTGATTATGAAACTTGTATTAGTTGTGGCAGTTGCACAGAAAAATGTGCTCATGATGTATATGATAAAGAGAAGGCACCTTCAGCCCTTGTTATTTATCCGGATGGTTGTGTTGATCATTGCCATGGATGCGGTAATTTATGTCCAAGTGGATCAATTACCTATAGCGGTGATGATACGGACTGGGTGCCTCCTAACCGGTAATGATATAGATTACCAGAGATCGAGGGGGCGGTTCGGGATCAATGAAAATGTTGTAGTAAATTTCGATTATTTGGACATCGAAACAAGGCCGTAGCATTTTATCCTGCCCAACCCGTGTGATTGTTTGAGTTCAGCATTTTCCCCTTCAATGCTGGCTCTTTTTTTATATTAAGCTAAAAAAGTTTTGTTTTTTTTGAATTGTATCAGTTTCATCATTGATAAAATGATAGCTTGGAGTTTGCATTTCATTTGTCATACTACAAGTCGATTTGTGGGGTTTATGTAAGTCAAAACGCCCCCGTGTTATTTTTCGTGTCATCCCTGATGATACGTCAAAATCTATGAAGTGAGTAAGGAGATTTGAATATGATATCAAGAACATGGCATGGGATCGTGCCCATTGAAATGAGTGATTCTTTTGAAAAATATGAATACGAGACAGGTGTAAAGGATACACTGGCAATAAATGGAAATAGAGGTGCATTTTTAAAAATTGTTGATCAAGGGGAGTATGCTCATTTTTTCTTGTGTACGAAATGTGATTCAATGGAAAGTATGATCGCGTATGCTGGGAATAATCCTGCAATTGCTGTAACATATCCTGAAGATGAGAAATATGGTCTCATTTCTGATCCCATCGTGATTATTCAGGAAGTTGGAGATGACGACAATCCTTTTTTGTGTTTTATAGAGAACTAGATATCAAGTATCATCTCATTTTATTAAATAGGGTCATATGATGTTACAATGGGTGATAAGGTGCAAACAGATTGTCTCAAATAAAAAGATCTCGTTTCCAAAGCTAGGCTAACTTAACTTTTAAGATCGCTAATAACCCGGAAATAATAATCAACAGTATGAATATGAGCATTCTTATGATATTTGTGGAAAACCGGGAATGGGATCAGCTGGTGAAATGGCTGCTATGATACTGCCAATATGAACAGAAAAAAGGAGGAAAAATCAATGCACACTATTCTTCTGGTGGAAGATGATTTGAGTCTTATTGACGGACTTGAGTTTTCCCTGAATAAAAACGGATTTCAGGTTGATGTTGCCAGAACCGTACAGGAAGCGCTTTCTCGATTGCTAAAACAAAGTTATGACCTCTTACTGCTGGATCTTACGCTGCCGGATGGAACGGGGTTTGATATATGTAAGAAGGCAAGACAGCATTCAACGGTTCCCATTATCTTTTTGACGGCATCAGATGAGGAGGTCAATATTGTGATGGCCCTGGATATGGGCGGTGATGACTACATCACCAAGCCCTTCAAGCTCAATGAACTCATTTCCAGAATTAATGCGTTATTACGACGAGCTGGAATCTCGCATGATTCACAGAATGGATTGAAATCCAATGGCATAATTATTAAGATGGATGAAAATCGGGTGATTAAAGAAAATAACGCAGTTGAACTCACTGGAGCTGAATATCGGCTTTTATGTTTATTGATGCAGAACCCGAATATGACGTTAACAAGATCCCTTATATTGGACAGACTTTGGGACGAAAATGGGAATTTCGTTGATGATAATACATTGTCAGTCTATGTACGCAGATTACGGAGCAAAATCGAAGATGATCCGCAAAAACCATTGAACATTGTAACAGTGAGAGGGGTGGGTTATAAATGGAACGATCAAAAGTGAGGATAGACAATGTTGATGCTAAGTGATAAAAATGTGAGATCTCAAGCGACGGTAACGGCGTTAATCCTTTTGTTGCTTATTATTGTCAGTCAGATTTCAGTTATGTGGATGGCAGGAGATTATAAAAGAAATATGATTGCTCATGATGCTGAGATAGCAGGGTACCTGCTTGGGAACGGATTGGATGAACAGCAGATAAAGATGGCCATCACCACTCAAAAAACAGATGCAGATCTGAGAATGGGAACAGTATTGTTAAAGGATTCGGGTTATGATGAAAATACGGATAATTTCTTATTACCTGAGATCGAGGGATTCCGACAGAAATATGCACTCATTGCATTGGCACTTTCGCTCAGTTTTTCCTTGCTCTTGCTGGCCGTATTTTCTTTTTTTCTATGGAAACAGGATAAACAGCTTAATGATGCCGGAAAAAAAATTCAAGGCTTTATGGATGGGGACGTATCCATCCGTTTGGAGGACAGCAATGAAGACCGCCTCTCCCGCTTTTTTGCAAAAGTCAATACCATGGCAACAGCCCTGACTGCCCATATGGAAAAGGAAAAAAACAATCGGCTTTTTCTGAAGGAAACGATTTCGGATATATCCCATCAGTTGAAAACGCCTCTGGCGGCATTGCAAATGTACAATGAGATTATTTTGGACGAAAAGACAGGCAATGCGGTGGTGGATGATTTTTCGCAAAAAAGTCAGCGGGAGCTGTTACGAATGGAAAACCTGATTCAGAATCTTTTGAAGCTTGCCAAGCTTGACGCAGGAACCATTGAGCTGGAAAAGAACATGCATAGACTAAGCGAATTTCTTGAAAAATGCCGGTCTGCGTATCTAACTCGTGCGGAGCTTGAAAACAAAAAAATCAGTCTGGTCTGTGATCAGTCCATTAGGTTGTGCTTAGATAAAATTTGGCTCAGTGAGGCCCTTGGGAATATCATTAAGAATGCCCTTGACCACACAAAAGCAACGGATTCAATTGAAATATACGGTGAGGAAAATAGATTGTCCATTGAAATTACGGTCAAAGACAACGGTTCCGGTATCCATCCGGAGGATATCCATCATATTTTTGAGCGGTTTTATCGAAGTCGATACTCGAAAGATCAACAGGGGATTGGTATTGGTCTGGCACTTTCAAAATCTATTATTGAAAAGCATGGTGGCACAATCACGGTTCAAAGTGAATTGGGGGAAGGGACCGTGTTTCATTTGGTCTTTCCAAAGCTTACAAATTTGTAAGAAAAGATTCACTTGTCAGTCATGTGAGCATGCTATCATTTCAATAAAGAAAGATGAGGTGTGAACATTGAATATTTTATCAACGTTTAATTTATGCAAAACATATGGAACGGGCGATACAAAGGTAGAAGCATTGAAACGGGTGTCTTTTTCCATATCAAAAGGTGAGTTCGTATCGGTCATCGGACCATCAGGCTCAGGGAAAAGTACCCTGCTTAATATGGTTGGTGCTCTGGATCAGCCCACATCAGGAACGGTAACGATCGATGGCAGGGAGGTCCATAAAATGAAAGAAGAGGAACTTTCGGTATTTCGTCGTCGCAATATTGGTTTTATTTTTCAGTTCTTTAATCTGATTCCCGAATTAAATGTTGAAGAAAATATTGTGCTTCCCATATTGCTGGACTATCAAAAGCCCGATCAACATTACATTAAGGAATTACTGGGGCTCTTGGGTCTGACGGAAAGAAAACATCATCTGCCCAGCCAGCTTTCAGGAGGACAGCAACAGCGTGTGGCCATCGGCAGAGCACTTGCCACAAAACCAGCGATTATCCTTGCCGATGAGCCTACGGGGAACCTTGATAGCAAAAATAGTCAGGATGTCATGAATTTATTAAAGCTGTCGGTAGATCAGTATCACCAGACGGTGATTATGATTACCCATAATCACAGTTATGCATCCTTTGCGGATCGCGTCTTTCAGGTAAACGATGGCATGGTCAGAGAACTTGGAGCGAGCAGGAGATGAAAAACTATCTTGATTTAGCACCGAAATATTTGTCCGGGCATAAAAATAAAACCAGGCTGACAGTGCTCAGTGTGGTAATGGCGGTGGCCTTGGTAGTGGGAATATTTTCCATGTTGGATGCGCTGGTGACATTTGAGAAAGCCCAGGTACTTAAGAGTGAAGGCAATTATCATATTCTCATTCGAAATCCAACGCAAAATGAAATTGATACCATTGAAAGCCGGATCGACGTTGAGAATTCAGGCATACTGAAAGACTTGGGTGAGGGTAAAATAAATGACGAGACTTGTGCCCTGGGATATATGGATGGAAATTTTTCCGGCAATTTAAATATTGTGCTTGTCGAAGGCGAGGCACCCCAAAAAGATCATGAAATCATGCTTGAAAAATGGTATCTAGACCAACTCGCTTTACATATTGGTGACACGGTAAACATCGCCTTGTCTAATGGGATCGCAGATGATTATGTGATTAGCGGTGTCATCAACGATTGGGGTGCTACCAAGGCCGCTTCCATTCCCTTTGTATTTGTGTCAAAGGGAACGTCAGAGGGTCTGTCAGCAGTGACCAGTCAGTATTTTGTATTGTTTAAAGAGGGCGTTAATATTCAGAATGCGGAAAGAGAAATTGCATCCGCCTTAAATATTTTTGAGGACCGGGTTGGCTACAATGAAGGTCTTCTGGCACTGATGCTTCAAACAAAAAACAACCGTGTATTAACGTTTTATCTCATTGGTGTGGTACTTTTTGGTCTGGTCCTGGTTACCGGGGTTGTGATGATCTATAATACCTTTAATATTTCGGTGATGGACCGGGTTCGACAATTTGGATTATTACGGTGCATTGGTGCTTCAAAAAAGCAAATCAGACGAATTGTGAGAAGAGAAAGCCTGATCATTTCACTGAAGGCCATTCCGATTGGTGTGTTGGGTGGAATGTTCATAACTTTTATCTGCTCCGGGATACTAAAAATTTACAATCCTCATCTCTTTGGCGATATTTCAATTTTCAGTTTCAGTGCAATTGGTATCGGAGCGGGAGTGCTGACTGGGTTTCTGACAGTTTTTATTGCTTCCATGCTGCCCGCTAAGAAGGCCGCAAAGGTGTCTCCAGTCAATGCAGTTATCGGAAGTGAGACCGTAAAAATCTCAGGAAGGCAGAAACAAGGAGTTCTCACCAGGCTGTTTCCAGTTGAAATTGCCATGGGAGTAAATAACGCCATTAATAAAAATCGGACGCTGATCCTCATGACCAGCTCGATCGCCATCAGTATTATCCTGTTTTTGGGATTCAGCGTTCTGGTCAATCCTGCTTTTATGGGGATGAAAACCGACGAATCATATACCCCTGATTTGACATTGACTTCAGATCAGGGGATGACTTCTGAATTATCGGAAAAATTATCACAGATTGAAGGTGTTGAGGTTCTGGGGAAACCAGTTGAACATCTGATTGATCTTCAACTGAGTGGCAAAAATGACGAACAGACAGTCAGTGAAGTCGCGGCAGTGATTGATGAGACCATCACGCTACACGATAAACGGCAGATGAATGCTGAGGCTGATAACGCTTTTATGACCATCGCCGTTTTCATATATGGGTTTGTGGCAGTCATTGCCTTAATCAGTATTTTAAACATGATCAATACCATGAATACCAGTATTGTATCCAGATCCAAATATCTGGCAATGCTACGGGCCGTGGGGATGTCGGACAAACAGCTTAATAATATGATTTTAGCGCAGTCGATTACTTATAGTCTGACCGGGTGTATCATTGGGTGCGTTTTGGGAGTATTGCTTCAAAAGAAACTGCTGGATTTTCTTGCAACGGACTGGTCTTTTCCTTTATATCAGATAGTAGGGATCACAGTAATTTGTATCATGACGGGGACTTTATCAGTAATGGGCCCATTGAAAAAAATCAAGAAAACGGTTATTTCAGAAACGATTACCTCATTGTAAGTGCAAAAGCTCATTGCCGGCAATGGTACCAAGCTCATTTAAATTATTTTACTTGTCTTGAAGCGAATGGTATAATAAATAAAATTCATCGAAATTATAAGTGGATTTAGTTTATTTTAAAAGGAGTAGTCTATGAATTATTTTGAAAACAATGTAATGGCTCTGATGCCTTGTGCTGTCAAAGTGCCAATGGAAGCAAAGATAGCCAGTTTCATTAAAAATAATGATCTTTCCCTAAAATATGAGATATTATCCAATGCCGTTGTTCAGGCTGATTTTTTCGAAGATATTAAAACAATTGACGACATTGATAAGCTTCCGGATATCATGGTTGCTCCGGGATTTAGCCGCTTTTTCTTTTCCACATTTGTTGAACGATTTACAAAGAAGGGGGCCTTTCAATCATCGCTTGACTTTGAGGTGTCAGCGGCCTATCAGGAATCAGGCGTTATCGACCCCAATGCATACTACGATATCGTTGCTGTCAACCCACTTGTTTTTATAGTTGATAAAACGAATTATCCTGATCTTGAGCCGCCAAAAAAATGGGCGGATCTCCTATCTTCGCAGTATGAGCAGAAAATTGCTTTTAGAGGCCATACTAATGAGGAATTGTGTGAGGGCATATTATTTGAAATTTATCACAACCATGGCATCGAAGGAATAAAAAAGTTGGCTCATAATATAAAATCCAGGTTGCATCCAGCACAGATGGTCGCCCTTGCCGGAAGTAAAAAAAAGGAAGCGCCTTTTATCAGTGTGATTCCTTTATCATTTGCGAATCTTGTGAAGGAAAGCGACACGGTCCGGTTAATCTGGCCGGAAGACGGTGCGGTCATGAATCCGGTTGTCATGCTGACGAAAAAGAATTGCAGTGCAGATGCAAAGGCCGTTTCAAAATACTTTATCAGTGAAGAAGTTGGCGATTTATTCAGCGAGGTTGGTTTTTGCTCATTGCGTCCAGAACTGGAAATGAAAATGCCACGCTCGGGAAAATACAAGTGGGTCGGTTGGGATTTT
>JGI24143J45723_1000679_pt1 | contig 17172 bp, 16 predicted proteins | sample BarGraIncu00432A_FD_45723 | JGI IMG/M metagenome (IMG submission 45723) | reverse complement strand
CGGCATTGAATCCCGAATTTCATCAATAATTTCTATAAGTTCTTCAGGATCTATCAAAGCTTTGCTTGAAAACGGAAGTGTATTCCCCTTTTCCACAACTTCTTCTAATTCTGCTAACAAGTCAATTACCCTCATTTTATACATCCTTCCTCATATTTCTTTTGCAATGCAATTTCAACTTTTTTGGGGAGGAAATCAGATACGTCCCCCTGAAATTTTACAAGCTCTTTTACTAATGTCGAGCTTAAATAAGAATGCTTATTGCTTGATATCAAAAATAATGTTTCAATATCATTATCAAGATGCTTATTTGTTAATGCCATTTGAAACTCGTATTCAAAATCTAAAAAGGCGCGAAGCCCCTTGACAATAATATTGGTGTTTTTTGATCTTACATAATCGATGAGGAGACCGTCATAAGAATCGACTTCAACATTTCCCACTCCTCCTATACAATCATTAATTAACTGTACACGTTCCTCACAGGTGAAAAGATAATCTTTACTGCTGTTAACCATAACACAAACAATCACCTTATCAAATATTTTAGTTGCTCTTTCAATCATGTCAAGATGACCTTTTGTTATGGGATCAAAGCTCCCTGGATAAACTGCAATTTTCTCACTCATAATTCTCCCCAGCATAATAACTAACTGTCGTGATACCATATTTTTTTGATTTGTAGCACGTTAAATTCTTTTTTTCTATTGGCATTATAACAGATTTTTTCGATTCTATCACTAACTTTCCATTTCCAGAAAGAATTTCTTTTTCAGAAATCATTTCTATAAAGCTTATTATTTCCTCGCCTTGAGCATAAGGAGGATCTATAAAAATAATATCACAGTTCACTTTATTTTTATATAACCATTCCAGACCTTTTTCTGCAGACAAATTAAATACTTTTGCCCTGGATTCATAACCGGTTAACGCCAAGTTTCTTTTTATAATTTGAATACTATCCCCTGACAAGTCAAAAAAATAAGCTGTTTCCACTCCACGGCTTAAGGCTTCAATTCCCATTGCTCCTGTTCCTGCAAAAAGATCCACAAAAACTTTTGCTTCTCTTACCTCACTCTGAAGGCTGTTGAAAATCGCACCTTTTACTTTATCTGTTGTTGGTCGTATATTGTCTCCTGAAAAACTCATTAATATTTTTCCGCGCTTTTCTCCAGCAATTATTCTCATTTCTCCTCCTAAGTAAACGAAACCTCTTCAATATCCTGATAAAAGGATTGCAACACTTCATTGCGAAAGATCATCATCTCTTTTTCATTTGATTGAAAAATCATATCGGCGATTATTTTTGTATTTTTTATTAAAGCAAGCTCTTCCATCGGGTTAAGCAACCCCAGTTTCGGAAGCCCATGCTGTTTAAATCCGAAATAATCTCCTGGCCCTCTTAACCGAAAATCTTCATCCGCAATTTTTTTTCCGCTATTGTTTTTCACAATCACCTTCATCCGAGATAAAGTCTCTTTGCTTTTTGAATTTGTAACAAGGAAACAATAGGATTGATGTTTTCCTCGGCCAATCCGGCCTCGAAGCTGATGGAGCTGCGAAAGACCAAAACGATCGGCGCTGAGTATCACCATGGCGCTAACATTAGGCACATCAATACCGACTTCTATGATACTGGTAGCCACCAAACAATCAATTTCTCCCTGATTAAAGGCCTTGATGATTGATTCCTTCTCGTCATTTTTTAAACGTCCATGCAAACAGCCAATATGGTACTTATGATTCATTTTCTTCTGCAACTCATTGTATACCGTCTCGGTATCCCGTACTTCCTCCATTTCCTCTGAGGCCTCTATAAATGGACAAATGACAAAGGTTTGTCGTCCTTTAACCATTTCATCTTCTAAAAAAGCGACTATTTTATGGAGAGAAGCTTCATCATAACAATATGTTTTTATGGGTTTTCGGCCTTTTGGCAATTCATCGATATATGAAACAGCCAAATCGCCATATAAAATCAGAGATAATGTTCTTGGAATAGGGGTTGCACTCATCACCATGGTATGGGGTTGATTTCCTTTTAATGAAAGCTGACTTCTTTGTTTGACACCAAAGCGATGTTGTTCATCAGTAATCACCATACCGAGGTTATAATAGTCTAGCGATTCTTGAATAAGTGCGTGAGTCCCAATAATAATGGAGACGTCTCCTTTAGCAACCCGATCCAGAATTTCATTTTTTTCTTTGGCCTTGATGCTCCCAGTAAGGACTTCAATGCTGATATCCATGTTATTCAACAATTCTTTAAAGTTTCTTCCATGCTGTTGTGCTAAAATTTCTGTTGGCGCCATATAGGCCGTTTGGTAACCATTTTGAGCCATTAAACAGGCAGCAATAATTGCAATAACGGTTTTTCCCGAGCCAACGTCCCCCTGAACCAATCGATTCATCACCTGTCCACTTTTTATATCTGCCATCATATCATCAATCACGGATTGTTGACTCTTTGTTAGTTCATAAGGCAGGTTGTTCATCAATATATCTATTCCTTCAAATGAAGTAATGATGATATCTGAAGCCTTTTTCCCCCATGAATTTGACATGATTCCCATATTTATTTTAAGTGCCTCATTAAATTTCAAACGCTCGATCCCTTTTAATACCTCATCTGCTTTTTTGGGAAAATGAATAACTTTCAAAGCGGATTTCAAATTCAGCAGGTTTTCTGATCTTCTAATTGGCTCGGGAAGATGGTCCTCAATTTCCAGGTCATCTTTAAATATTTGAGTTAAGATTTTATGAATCGTATTCTTGGGAATTCCTGAAATATGCGAATAAACCGGTGTTAACTCAAAGAAACTTCCCGGATTATTCACTGCTGCAAACTGGGGGTTCATTATTTTCGTTATGCTACCCGCATTTTTTATTTTCCCGTAAAAGAAGTATTCCTGATTTTCATGTAATGTGTTTTTTAGATATGGCTGATTAAAGAACACCGCCACAATTTTTTTATCTTCCCACAACAGAGATAATGTAAAAATTGAAAGGTTTCCACGAATGCGCTGAACCCGGCCTTTATTTAAAACTTGAGCCTTAATGGATACCTCAGACTCTTCAGAAATATTATCTGTCGATCCTAAAACATTACGATCAATATATTTTCTGGGATAAAAGCTCAAAAGATCTCCAATCATTTTTATTCCATGGTTTTCTAAGGCTTCTTTTCGTTTTGGTCCAACACCTTTTATATTAATGAGTGAATCTTCCCACTTCATGCCAGCATCCCCATTTCAATGTGCAACGATCAATACTACTCTACTGATACAATATAATAATACAGAGGTTGTCCTCCGTAATGAATTTCGACGTCACAATCTTCAAAAACCTCGGTAAGTTCATCTGCTAAAGCATTTGCTTCTTCTTTAGGGGTATCCTGCCCGTAATATATAGAAATAAGTTCACTGTCTTTGTTAACCATCGAAGTTAATAAATCTCTTGTCACCATTTGGATACTTTTTCCTGTAAATTTAATCTCACCACTGGTTATTCCAATCACATCTGACTTTTTAATTTTCAATCCATTGATTTTCGTATCTCTAACCGCATAGGTTACTTCTCCGGTTGACACATTTTCAATCGCTGTTGTCATCGCCTCTTGATTCTCTTCTGCCTGAGCTTCTGGCGAAAATGCCAGCATCGAGGCAATACATTGCGGAATAGATTTTGACGGGATTACAATAACTTGCTTATCTGATATTTCACTCGCTTGTTTTGCCGCCATAATAATATTACTATTGTTCGGAAAAATAAAAATTGTTTCGGCATTTAATTGATCTACTTCATTTAAAAAATCCTGGGTACTTGGATTCATTGTCTGACCCCCTGAAATAACCTGAGTGACTCCCAAATCTTTAAAAAGCTTTGTTAGTCCAGCTCCAGGTGAAACAGCAATGAAGCCGTATGGTCTTGGGAGCGTTTCTTTTTTTGTTCCTTTATCTTCAAATTGTTCCCGCATATTATCTATTTTTAATCGGGTTAAACTGCCCAGGCTTCCTGCGCGTTCCAGAGCAAGACCTGGATGATCTGTATGTAAATGGACTTTAACAACCTCATCATCCTTAATAACCAAGACACAATCACCCAGAGTATTAAAGTATTCTCTTAACTCATCATCATTCACTTCTGAAGCATTTTTGATAATGAACTCGGTACAATAACCAAAGGTTATGTCTTCAGGTTTCATGTAAGAATCATCCACAAATTTATCAATACTGCCTGAATTGATTTCAATCTCAACTCCGAGTTCTTCATTTATTAATGCTTTAAGAGCACCTTCTACTATACAAATAAGACCTTGTCCACCAGCATCAACTACACCTGCTTCCTTTAAAACAGGAAGCATTTCCGGAGTTTTTTGCAAGATTGCTTTTCCATGGTTGATCACATCCAACAGATATGTTTCCAGCCCATCATAGTCATTTATTTTTGCCATCGCAAATTCGCCCATTTCCCGAGCAACGGTAAGAATAGTGCCTTCTGTTGGTTTCATAACTGCCTTATATGCCACATCTGCTGCCAATTTAATGGCATTTCCCAATAATCCAACATCCAGATAGTCCTGACCTTTACAGCCTTCTGCAAAGCCGCGAAGCAGCTGCGATAAAATAACACCTGAATTTCCTCGAGCTCCAATAAGAGCACCTGATGATGCCGTTTTAGCAACACTATATACATTCAAAATTTCTATTTTATCAAATTCTGATACTGAATGGTTAAAGGTTAATGACATATTAGTCCCGGTATCTCCATCTGGAACTGGAAAAACATTGAGCTCATCCACAATTCTCTTGTTGATTTCTAAGTTCTTCGCACCATACCGGAACATTTTTACCAGCATCTCTCCGTCAATTGTCTGAGTTTTCATTCTGTCCTCCATTTATACGCGCACACTTACGACATTTACACTGATTCGTTTTACCTTTAATGATGTTTGTTTTTCAACCTGATATTTCACATTGGAAATAATATTTTCTGCAACCACCGATATTTTTATGGCATATTCAATAATCACATAAAGATCAATGATCAGATGCTCATCTTCAATCTTAACACCTACCCCTTTGTTTGCCTGATCCCCTGAGAGAATTTCGATCAAACCATCCTTGCCCCGTTTATGGGCCATTCCAACTAAACCATAACACTCCATCGCCGCATTTCCTGCAATATCTGCAATGGCCTTTCGTGTAATATCAATGTATCCTAGATCACTATTTATTTTCATCGAATTTACTCCTTTTTTTTCTTTCTCTATTTTACATAATTATCTCCATGAAGTCAAAAATTCTATTGCTTTATTTTTATTTTTCATGATATAATACATTTTGTTTTATAAAAGGTAAGCGTAAGGGAGGTTATGTCATGGCTAAGGAATGTTTTGTATGTAAAAAAACCGTTGTTTCTGGCAATCAGGTCAGTCATTCAAATAAGCACAGTAAACGAGTTTGGAAACCCAATCTGCAGAGAGTAAAAGTTGTAGTTGAAGGTACGCCACTACGAGTCAGTGTTTGTACACGTTGTTTAAGATCCGGAAAAGTTGAAAGAGCTTAGGCTCTTTCATTTTCGGTAAGATAGTAAAAGAGTCTTTTTATAAGGCTCTTTTTTCTTTTCTAATAGACTCTTCAATCTTCAGATATAATAACCAGCAGCATACCCTTTTCAAAGGCGATTTTTTGTTCCTGATGAATGACAACATTACTGATTCCATAAGGGTTCTTCATCGTCATCCGTCCATTCACGATTGGGTATTCAAAACCGCTAATATTAATTTCCTCCACATCTCCCCCAATGGGCAATAAAGAAACCACTGTTCCGATGGGAAATTCAAAAGTTTCATTTTCTTTGATTAAAAATATGATGTTTTTCTCGTTGACGATCTTTCCTTTTATTCCGACATCCAGAAAGCACGTCAATAAAAAGATATTCCCCAAACTATGATCCAGCCGTGATCCCAGTGCGCCTAAAATGGTCACCTCTGAGGCACCCATTTTGATGGCGTGATTAATGGCAAGTTCTGTGTCTGTTTCGTCTTTTCTAACCGGATGGCGTTCGTATTTAACATTTCGATAAAATTCTGTTGTTTCCTGACTGATGGAATCCATATCACCTAAAATAATATCCGGCATGATATTAAGTTTTTTGGCAAAATTCGCTCCGCCATCTGCACAAATAATGTACGGGTGATTGATTCTTTTTATATACTTATCGTAAAATTCCAGACTTGTATAATCACCATTTGTAAAAATAATCACATTCATCTGAATTGGTCCTTCTTTATTTCCTCCAGCAGACTCACATAATGTTCGTACCGAACCGAACTGATAATGCCGTTTGCCACTGCCTTCTTTACAATACACCCTGGTTCTTCATTATGAAGACAACTTTTAAATCGACATTCTCCTCTAGGAAATTCGGGAAAATAATCTCTTAGTTCTTCCGGTTTGATCATCTCTGATAATTTGTATGATGAAAATCCTGGTGTATCAAGTAAATACCCACCATTTTTTGTCTCCAGCAGTTCAACATGACGAGTTGTATGCTTTCCTCTTTTTAGTTTCATACTGAGGGTTCCTGTTTCCATGGTCTGATCCGCGCACAGATAATTTGCCATCGTTGACTTCCCGACACCTGATGGTCCTGCCATAAAAGCTGTTTTACCGCCTATTTCCCGAATGATTTCATCCATTGCCGCTAAATCATCATTGCTGAAAAAGAACAGCTTATATGGGGCTTTTTCGTATATTTCTCTTAATGCGCCTTCCTCACCATCACTTATTAAATCTCGTTTAGTAAAACAGATGACCGGTTTTACATTCTGAATTTCCGAGCTGATTAACAGCATATCTAAAAGTAATAAATTTGGTTTTGGATTTTTCATTGAAAAAACAATGAGGCCAATGTCAACATTGGCCACAGGAGGTCTTAAAAATATATTTTTTCTTGGGAGAATGGATTCAATCATCCATTCTCCCGGGTTATCCGATTGAATCATCACTTCATCACCAACAGTTGGAATGATTTTTTGATGTCTTAATACGCCTCTTGCTTTACATTCCAAAACTTCATCAGATATCTGAGTTTTTACATAATAGAATCCACCGATTCCCTTTATTATTTTTCCAATCACGCTTTTGTCTGATATCAAGTATCAAACCTCCTTGTTTTAAAAATCAATATAACTGGTCCCAACGCTGGTCCCATCAATAAACACTTCATAAATTTCTCGGCCAACTCCCTCGGCATTCACAGAGAAGGTATCATCTGACATATTTGTTCCCTCATATATCGTTTTTTCACTTTTATCATCGGCATACAACACAACCTTGACTTTGACCGATTTTGTCGGTTTTGACTTAATATAATCGCTTAAGCTAATACTTATTTTCTGAGTCGATATTTTTCCACTGCTCTCAACAAGTGCTACTTCTGAACCAGAAACTGCCTGGGTTCCATCCCCTGGTGATTGCCTGATCACCATTCCCTGAGCATATTGTGTACTTGTTTCGTAGGTTATTGTTCCCATCGTTAATCCTGCGTTTGTAAGGCTGCTTTTTGCATCGGCTTCGGTTTGACCAATCACGCTCGGTACCGTTACAAGATTTTCACCTTTACTCACAGAAATGGTCACTTTTGTACCTTCATTAGCCGTTGTATTTCCTGTTGGACTCATTTGAAATACAATATCCGCGTTATAGTTGCTGTTGTATTCCCTTTTTATTTCACCAACAACAAAATTTGCTGCTTCAATCGCTTTAACGGCTTCTGATTCACTCATTCCTATGACACTCGGAACTGTTCCAGTTTTGACACCAAGGCTCACCGTTACTTTTACCGTTTTTCCAGATTTTATTTCTGTTGCACTCTCAGGATTTTGGCTAATTACCAACCCTGCTGCAATATCGGTATTGTAGACTTCTTTTTCATCCTCAAGAGTTAAACCGACTTTTTGAAGTGCTGCTGTCGCCTCGGCTACTGTTTTACCTTTAATATCCGGTACAGCAACTGTTTTTGCGGAAAAGAACGTATAGGCAATGGCTCCCAAAGCAATCAGAGCAACAGCCGCTAAAACTGAGAATAAAATAATCTTACGTTTCTTTTTTCGTTTAGCGGTTTCTTCAGGTGTTTCATAATAATAGTCATCATCGTCGTCATCATCATCCGGATGAACCGCTTCATGACTTCCGGTATTCTCGACCTGAAATAATCCTTCTCTAATAATATGGGTGTCATTTCCGCCGTTCATCAGGTTTTTTCCGTCTCCGCCGCTAGCATTTGAGTTTTCCAAAATTGTTTCCAGATCTTCCATGAGTTCATCTGCATTTTGATACCGATCATCCGGTTTTTTCATGGTGAGCTTTAGCACAATTTGATTAACACTTTCAGGTATGCTCGGTTCTAATTCTTTTGGCGGAACAATCTGTTCCTGAATATGTTTAATGGCAATCGTTACGGTATTTTCTTCATCAAACGGAAGCTTTCCAGTTAATAACTCATAGTACAAAATCCCCAATGAATAGAGATCTGACCGTTCATCAACAAATCCCCCTCGGGCTTGTTCAGGTGAAATGTAATGTACCGATCCCATGGTTTGATTCGTCATGGTTACCGTTGAACTGGTAATGGCTCTGGCTATGCCAAAATCTGCTACTTTTGGGACTAAATCCCGGGTTAGCAAGATATTGTGTGGCTTGATATCGCGATGAATAATTTTATTTTCATGGGCACATCGAAGCGCATTTGATATATCCATTACAAATCGTGTTGCTTCTACATAGTCTAGGCGACCTTTTTTCACGAGGTATTGTTTTAGCGTAATGCCATCCACAAACTCCATAATGATATAATAAATATTATCTTGAACCCCGACATCATATATTCCCACAATATTCGGATGTGACAAACAGGCAACGGCCTGGGATTCTCGATCAAATTTTTTAATAAACTGTTCGTTTTCGGTATATTCTTCTCGGAGTACTTTCACCGCAACGTAACGGTTTAGTTTAAGATCTCGAGCCTTATAAACGTAGGCCATTCCGCCTCGTCCAATGAGCTCTACAATTTCATATCGTTTTCCTAATGTTCTACTGAGCATCTGGCACTCCTTCCAAAGGATTGAACAACACAACGGTTATGTTATCTCTTCCTCCATTTATATTCGCTAAATCGATCAGTTTTTTGGCGGCATCTTCTAAATTATTTTCAATCACAATAGCCTTCATGTTGTTATCTGAAACCATATTAAAAAGACCATCTGAGCATATCAGATATGTTGCATCTGAGTTAATTTCATAACGATAAAAATCAACATTGACCGAATTATCCGTTCCCAATGCTCGGGTAATCACATTTTTTTGAGGATGAATTTCTGCCTCAGCCTGGGTTATCTTGCCTTCATCCACCAAGATTTGCACCAGTGAATGATCTTTTGTTAAACGAATTATTTCATCATTTGTTATGCAATAGGCACGACTGTCGCCAACGTGACAAATACATAAAAAGTCGCCATCTACAATGCACATGGTTAAAGTTGTTGCCATTCCTAAACGGGCGGGCTCGTCATCTCCTATTTTTTTCAATTCTAGATTGATATCCTTCACAAAGGACATCATCTCTTCCGAATCAAAATAATTGCGGATCCTGGATAAATTGCTTTTTATAAAATCAACTGCGGTTTTACTTGCAATTTCTCCGCTGCGATGTCCGCCTAAACCGTCAGCCACTGCAAAAACATAAGAAATTCGATCAACATTTTTTATCGTTGCCGCCAAATAGGCATCTTGATTTACCTTCCTTAATGACCCAACATTGGATCCATAGGCACATTTCATAAACTCACCTTATCCTCACATCTTTTTTTTCGAAGCTGACCACAAGCCGCATCAATTTCTCTCCCCATTTTCCGTCTCATGGTAACATTTATTCCCCGTTTTTCCAACTCTTTAAAAAAATAGTTCAACCGACTGCTTTCTTTATAAGCAACTTCTTCAATTTCATTTAATCCAATGAGATTTAAGTGATTTTGAGAACCTTTCAGTAGTTTTACCAGTCCATCAATATCTTCATCCCGGTCATTATATCCATCCATTACTGCATATTCATAAGTGATTCGCCGTCCTGTTTTCTCAAAATACTCCTGACAAGCTGAAATCAATGTGTCCAATTTATATTTATTTGCAATGGGCATTATTTCTTTACGGCGTTCCTGAAATACGGAATGAAGTGAAATAGCTAGATTTATCTGAAGATTTTCTTGTGCTAATGCCTTAATTCCCGGGACGACCCCGCAGGTGGAAAGACTAATTTTTCTTTGGCCAATTCCAACACCATCATTGGCAATATGAATAAATTTAAGAACCTCCTCATAGTTTTCAAGCGGTTCGCCTATTCCCATAATCACAATATTTGATATTCGAAGATCTTCGTTTTTTTCCACTAAAAAAATCTGATCCAATATTTCTCCGGCAGTCAGATTCCGAATCTTGCCGCCTTTTGTTGATGCACAAAATTTGCAGCCCATATTGCAGCCAACCTGTGTTGATACGCAAAGTGATGCTCCGTACTGATAATGCATTAAAACTGTTTCGATGTATTGTTTATCCAAAAGTTCTATTAGAAATTTCTTTGTTCCATCATGGTGATCTTCTTGTATCTGTGCAATCCTGCCATGAGTCAATTTAAAATCTTTTGATAATTTCTCTCTAAGCTGATTTGAAAAATTCGTCATTTCATTAATAGCTTCACTTTTTTTTTCATAAAGCCATTGAAACAGCTGATCGCCACGATACTTTGCCTCTTTACGATCAACCATCAGGGTTTCACATTCTTTTAGATCTTTTCCAAAAATATTTTCTTTCATGTTTTGCCCCCTAACTTCTGACGAAGTATTATCTTCAATGAGCTTTCTTTACATAGACTAATCTATTATATCAAAAAAACTGTTTTAATACAATTTTTTCAATTTTTTTTCTCTTTAAATTTATATGGCCTAAAAATCATTGTTTATAACGAACGACAAGAAAGACGGTTTACGCGTTTCTCTGTGGTTCCAGCCAGTCTATCCATAAGTGTTTCGTTTGACAACTGGCTTTGTCAAAATTAAATATAAAAGCTGCATTATTTCTAAGGCAGCTTCAAAGTTTTGCAAGAACTTTTTTTTATTTTTTTAGCAAACACATAAAAAATGCATCGCTGCCGTCCATTAATGGACTGGTATAAGTATAATCCTTGCCGTTTTTATCTGGAATCACTTTAATTTCCGGATACTTCAGCAAAAGTTTATTTATTTGATTCTCATTTTCATCTTTGTTTATTGTACAAGTTGAATACAAAAGTTCTCCGCCCGGTTTTAAATAATTAACAGCATTTTCTAAAAGCGTGCTTTGAATTTTTACTAAGTCCTTTCTTCCCTCTTTAGTGCTATGATACTTTATTTCGGGTTTTCGTCTAATGACTCCTAAACCGGTGCAGGGAACATCCAGCAAAATCTTATCAAAAGATTCTTTATCATCCGCTAAAAATTCACAACCATCTTGTTCCTCCAATAAGATATTCCTACAGTCCAACCGTCTCATTGCCTGCCTGATAAGTTTCAGCCGATTGGGAAAGATATCACGACCAATGATTTCACCTTCATTGTTCATCAGCTGGCTAAGATAGGTCGTTTTTCCGCCAGGTGCCGCACACATATCCAGAACCCTTTGACCGGGCTTTGGACTAAGACGTTCAACCGTCAGTAAAGCGGCCTGATCTTGAATCACAAAAAAACCTTCTTTGTATAAAAATGTGTCTTCTATATTGTTTTCGAACACTCCCAAATTATTTAGATGAATTGCCTGTGGCGACAGCGTCCCTGGAACCGCTTCAACACCGAGTTTTTCGAAATTATCTATTAAATCTTGTCGGGAAGTTTTTAACGTATTGCATCTAATCGTAAACGGCGGTTTCTCATTAAGCCGTGGAATGATCGCTTCTGCCTCAAGTTTTCCATAGGTCTCATAGTATTTATGTACGATCCAAAGCGGTACTGAATAGCGAACCGATAGGGCTTCTTTTTCATTGTTCCAGTTTTCAAACTTAAATTCTTTTCCATCCTTCTCGATTTTTCTCATGATATTTCTCAAGATACCATTGATAAATCCTTTAGCCTGAGGCTGAACTTCCGCTGCCAAATTGACCGATTCATTGACAATGGCATAATTGGGTATCTTATCAAGAAAATATAGTTGATAAATGGCTATTCTCAAAATTTCACTGACTTCCTTGTGAAGCTTATTCACCGGTCTGCTGCTGTGCTGTTTAATAATGTAATCCAAATAGATTTGATTTTGAAGGCAACCGTAAACAAGATTAAGGAAAAGGCGTCGATCCTCATCCTTTATTGGATTCTCAGACAATGTCTTTTTAATTTCAAGATTTGAATAAGCGCCATCATAATTAATTCTCAGCAGAGTTTCTAATGCTTGTTGTCGAATATTCATCAATCCCTTGAACCTCTAAGTATTATCAATCGTAAAAGCGTTAGTAAAGACATCAGGGCGGCTGCAACATAAGTCAAGGCGGCCGCTCTTAATACTTTTTTTACTCCCACTTCTTCCCCAGGCAGAATCAGATGATTGTCCATCAGGGCATCAATTGCTCTTCTACTGGCGTTAAATTCTACCGGCAAAGTGATGACATTAAATAATAACGCGAATGAAAAGAGAATAATTCCAAAGTCCATAAATGCCATTCCCCATGATGTCTGAGCAAAGAAAAATCCCAGAAAAAACAAAGGCCAGGCCAGATTTGAAGCAAATCCGGTAATTGGAACCATAAAACTTCTGAAACGAAGCGGCCAATATCCTTCTTTGTCTTGAATAGCATGTCCTGTTTCATGGGCTGCCACACCAACTGCTGCAATGCTTGCCTGTTGGCCAACGCCTTGTGATAAACGCATCACTTTACTTCTTGGATCATAATGATCCGTTAAATTACCTGCTACATTCTCAATACCAATCATATTTAGTCCATTACTGTTTAATAATGTTCGAGCCGCTTCAGCACCGGTAACACCGGTTTTGGTTGCTACTTTACTGTATGCTTTGTAAGCACTGCTTACCTGGTATTGCGCAAAAGCTGCTAAAATCACTCCCGGAATAAGTATTAAAAATGTCCAATCAAATGGTATAAAATACATCTGTTATCCTCCTATTATTAAGGGTTGTTTACAATTTCATAGTATTAGTTATTGTATCATGGTTTTCTAAAGAACTTCTTAGTCTATTTTAAAATTGTTCCGATTTCCATGGATTTTCCACGAAGAAAAACGGTTGACTTCATTCTTTTTTTACCCGACGCTTGTATAGCTCCTATTTTTAATGCTCCGTCTTTTGTCTTGACAATCATTCCTTCTTTATCATTAGCCATCAGCACAGTTCCTGGTATTTCTTCACCTTTCCAAGTCATCATCTTTGGAGCAAAGCACTTTATTTTTTCTTCTTTATAAAACACATAAGCTCCTGGCTGTGGATCTGTTCCATTTATTAATGACAAAATAGCTGAACTCTTTTCGTCCCAGCTAATGTGTCCGGTATCTTTTTGTATTTTATCCGCATAGCTAGCCTCTTCTTCCTTTTGGGGAATTGGTTTTGCCTTGCCTGTTATTAAATCCTCCAGGGTGCACATTAACAACTCAGCCCCGGCTGTAGATAATGCCTCATGCAGAGCTTCATAAATTGTTGTTTCCGTAATTGGACATTCTGCTTTGGCGATCATATCACCAGTGTCCATTCCCTCACTCATTTGCATGATGGTTACTCCTGATTTTGGCTCACCATCAATGATAGCCCGTTGAATGGGTGCCGCGCCGCGATATTTAGGCAGCAGCGAACCATGGATGTTCAAAGAACCATAGTGGGGCATTTCCAGAATTTCTTTTGATAAAATCTGTCCATAAGCAGCGACAATAAAAACATCCGCCTGATAGGTTTTCAATTGCTCAACAAATTCCTGCTCTTTAATCTTTTCCGGCTGTAAAACCGGAATGCCAAGCTCCACAGCTTTTGTTTTTAATGGCAGGATTTCTATTTTTTTTCCTCTTTTATTCGGTCGATCTGGTTGACACACAACGGCGGCCACCTCGTAGCCGGACAAAACCAATTTTTCCAGAGCCGGAACACCAAAGTCTGTTGTTCCCATAAAAACAATTTTTAAATTTTTCATTCTATTACGTGATCAATAAATAAAATGCCATCAAGATGATCCAGTTCATGGCATACTGCTCGGGCTAACAAGTCTGAACAGCTAAGGCGAAAAATTTTGCCTTCAATATCAGTCGCTTCCACAACCAATGATTGCGGACGAGAGACTTTTCCAGAACGTTCAGGTAAACTTAAACAAGCCTCTTCATCAATCTCTTCGCCATCTGTTGAAAGAATGCTTGGATTGATAAATGCGACAGGGCCATCCCCGACATCAATCACAACGATTCTTTTTAAAATACCGACCTGCGGCGCTGCCAAACCAACCCCATCAGCAGATTTCATCGTTTCAATCATATCTTCACTTAAAATTCTTATTTTTTCATTAACATCTTGAATGACCTTTGATTTTTTTCTAAGAATTGGGTCATCATCGATCCTTATTTGTCTAATTGCCATTTATTCCTCCTGATTTTTGTTTATGGATTAATCTGAATTGAAACTTTTGACTTCAATTTTTCAATTACACCCAATTTAATTATTTCCATCATGATCTTCTGAAATGCGCTTAAATCCGATATTTTAAAAACAATCTGATACTTCACATTACCGCCTTTCGTAATGCCAAGGCGAATCGGTTTATAAATCGCGTGCCAGTCACCAGCCTTTTTGAAACTGCTCTTTAGCGCAACGTACAATTTAAATGCATCATTTTCTGTTTCTTTTTCATTTTTTTGAAATACCCCAAAAACAATCATATTGACGATTGGCGGATATTTCATTAGTTTTCGATAACGTATTTCTTCTCGATAGAATTCCTGGAATTCTTCATTGACGATTGAATAAATCGTATCATTTTCCGGTTCGTTTGTTTGAATGAGTCCAACCGTTTCATTTCCCATTGTTTTCTCGAAAAAGCGGCTGTATGTTTGATAAACAGTTTCTGATGCCCGATAATCCCCTTGATTGAGATCCTGATCAATCAAAATGGCGGCTGTTAAACCGACGTGAAAAAAGCTGAAATGATTGATCAGCACCTGGGTTCCGATAAAAATATCAATTTCTCCGTTTAATAACACTCGATTTGTTTTCTTTATTTCCGATCGATTTAAATTTCCCTGCACTGTTTTGATTCGGGCATTTGGAAATATTTTTTTTATATTTTCTTCTAGTTGATCAATACCGAGACCCAGATACCGAATTTTATCGCTGCCACAAACAGAACAGTGAACTGGAATCGCTTCTTGATGTCCGCAATAATGACAATGCAAAGCATGATCATTTATAAAATATTTTAAAGAAACGTTGCAGTTCGGACATTTTATAACATGTCCGCAATTTCTACAGAAAATACTATTCGCATAACCCTTATTATTAATAAAAAGCACGCTCATGCGTTTCTGTTGTAAAGACAATTTAAGCTGTTTAATTAATTGACGGCTCAAAACACTCATGTTGCCACTGCGTATTTCTTTCTGCATATCTATAATTTCAATTTTATTTTGACGCTTCTGCGGTTCTCCAATTTGAAGTTTGTTTAGTTCTTTGTTCTCAATTTGATACCAAATGGCTATCCTCGGCATATCATCTGCCAAAATATAAGCTATTTTTATTATTTCACTAATTTTTTTGGCAATATCTGTAATGTGAAATTTAGGAGCCGATATGGTAGTATGTGATGAATCATGTTCATCATCAATAATAATAAGCCCTAAGTTTTTAAATGGTAAGAACAAAGAAGATCCAACGCCAATAACTACTTGTATGCGGCCACTTTTAACATTTTCAAATAACGCAAATCGTTCTTTTGGCGTCAGTCGGCCATGAAAAACGCCTACTTTTTCTCCAAAATATTTATAGAACATTTCCATCCGCTGAAATGTCATATTCACTTCAGGGAAAATAACGACAACGGATTGATTTGCCTTTATTTTGTCTTCAATTGCCTTAAAAAACAAACGGTATTTACTCACTGCATCAAAGACATGAAAGAAGATTCCATGATTTTTTTTTATTAACTGGTTGTATTTGTCATACTTTGTTTTTTCTTCATCTGTGAGGATAACCTCTGGTCCATTAATCTTATTAAATTCTGAAAATGTACCCTTTTCTCCCTGAAATAAAACCGCCGTCCTGGTTACATAGGCTTTTAAGATCAGCGGCTCTAAGCTTTTATCAAAACGGGTGACGCACATTTTCAGTTCGGCTCCGCTCATATCCTTGCAGTTTAAGTATTCAAGAAGCATTCGCTGCTTATTTCCCAATTTTTTATCATTCTGAATTAATTGACGTCCAGTTTCTGTTAAATGATAGGTATCGTGCGTCAGCTCATCATTCACAAAAATAGTTTTCCATGTTTTAACTGAATCAACCACTTTTTTTTTGAGGAGCTGCTCTAATATATCGTGATCATCCTGTTTAACTTTTCTATGCGAAACTACTTCATTTCCCATGTTAAAATATTGATTCATAAACCAATTCTCATTTAAATCCAGAGAAAAATCACCTTGATTTTTAAGATAATTAATTTCCTGAATGGTTTTAATGCCCATCGTGAAATAAGAAAGGACTTCATAAAATAAAGAACAATAGCAGGTCTTCATCCAAAGACACAGTTCTATTTGTTCTTCATTTAAAATTGCTTCTTTATCAATGTTTTCTTTTATTTTTTTTATTTTACCCGTATAATCAGATTTCTCTTTTACGCCAGTAACAAAACCTTCCATTCTGCGATTTCCAATACCAAAGGGAACTACCACACGCATTCCTTTTTTTATTATTATTTCCAGTTCTTTGGGAATAACATAATCATAGGCATGATCAATGCGCTTGTTCTTTTGATTTAAAAAAACCTCCGCAATCTTCACAGTACTGTCAAACCTATTCCTTTATAAGTGATGAGACTTCAATTTTTTCATCAACAAACAGTATCATGTCCGACTCATCCTCATTATTATCTTCTTCTGATTCTTTTTTT
>JGI24143J45723_1000677_pt1 | contig 17193 bp, 17 predicted proteins | sample BarGraIncu00432A_FD_45723 | JGI IMG/M metagenome (IMG submission 45723) | reverse complement strand
TCCCCACCTTTATTCCCTTTACGTCGTTCAGCTGGAATAGTCCACGAGCCACATCGGCGGCATAGCTTACAGCGTTCTTGGCCGATACCTACTTGGATCTCATTGCTATGCATCCCAGTCACTTCGCCAGGCCTTTGTCCCGTTGCCAAAATTAAGAAAAGTGCGCGGCGCGTGCTTTCGCTACCTCCACCAGCGTTGATTCGCGGCCAAAGTAATTTTATCTCAAGGTCCACAAAATGGCGTTCGCGCTTCACTTCACGCATTGAGGGAATGGATCGCGCTGGACGGATCTCGGTGAAAGGGTTGAAATCTACAAGTTCACGTTCTATTGCATAAGTAAACATTCCGCGCAATGCCTTGTGTAGGTTTCTAGCTTGACCTGGGGCGCTCGCTGCTTTTGATTCAAGAATTGCCATGGCGTCAAGACGTCGGATGTTAGATGTTATCTTAGCGCCAAATTCTGGCAAAAAATCCTTCTCAAGGGTCAGTTTAAGGGTGTTGTGCCATTTCGGGCTGTGGTTCACTTTTGACCATTCTCCAAGCCAAACACGTGCCAGTTCTTTAACTGTCATTTTTTCTGGATCGGGGGAGGGGAGGGCCGGTTTTTGTTGTGGGTCTTTCCCTTTGCTGGTTAATGCTGCTGCGTCATGATAGCTTTGGCGAGCATCGGCAAGCGATGTTGATGGGTAATTACCAAGATGTAATATTCGTCGTTTGCTGTTTAAGGTGTATATATACTCGAAACGTTTAATTCCGGAAGGAAGAACTCGAATCGCAAAACCGTGGCCTTCGCGAATTCTATAATCTTTGTCTAATGGCTCCAAGGACTTCAAATACCGGTCCGTAAACTTCATGGTACCTCCGTGGTACCTCCCCAAGGGTGGCAATGATGCGAATCTTCTGAAAACCTTTGAAGGCAATCTAAACTATAAACCTAGTTGTGTCAATCTGTTATGTTTGATTTGGAGTGGAACTTGGAAGGTTTGGAACGGGTGGGCAATGCTCGGGAATAAATATTTTCAGCTTCCCAAGCTGAAGGTCGCGGGTTCGAATCCCGTTTCCCGCTCCAAAAAAATCAAGGACTTAGCCCGCCCAGCTAGGTCCTTTTTTGTTAGTGTTCGGTTTTTGTTTCCGTTTTTGTTTCCGTTTGTCTGGGCTTCCGATGCCAGGTCCCTTCCGCCGGTTCACAACTGCTCATCTGCTCCTGTCTCCGCCGCCGGCCAGTCTGTTTTAATTGCAATCAGTTCAAAAAAAACGTATGTTCATAACCTGTTCCAGCAGCTTGAAAACGGTCAGTTGCGGTTGCATGCTACCCCCAGATTAATGGGACCGATGCCGCTATGGCTGATATGGATTGTCACTCAATTGCGATTAATAACGCCCTGGAACAAAAGGAATTAACTTAAATGGTATGTCATGGGTAAACCATACGTCTCAGAAATCGCCCAATTGGGAATGACCTACGAATGGGCATGTCACTTCGATATTTCGAAGCTGCGGCAGGCGATAGTAACCGCGGGGTCTCTCCCTCTAGTTGCAATTGGGTCAGGTGGTTCGCTGACGGCTGCTCATTTTATAACGAGTTTGCATCGCCGCTACACGGGGCAGCTTGCTTCAATTGCCACCCCTTTTGAGGTGATTTCTGAGCAACTTGACCGCCGGACATCGATGTGGTTGCTTAGCGCGGGCGGCGGCAATGTTGACATTAACGCGGCATTCGACGCACTTGTAAGGCGAGAACACGCACAAGTCGGTGTGATATGTGGTCGGCCAGAAAGTTCACTTGTTGCTAAGGCTAGTCAACATGACTATGTTGACCTTTTTGAATTTGCCTTGCCCGTTGGGAAAGATGGTTTCCTAGCAACCAACTCTCTTCTCGCATTTTGTGTGCTGATCGCAAGGGCATATGCTGAGGTGTACAACGAGGTAGACCGCAATCTCGAACCAATTTCTGTGGGCTTGGATAGTGGCGTCTTGTTAGGATGGCAAGAAGCTGTTGATCCACTTTGGGCACGGGAAACAACAGTTATTCTCCACGGTATAGCATCACGGACAGGCGCTATCGACCTTGAATCAAAATTTACTGAAGCGGCTATCGGCAGCCTTCAAATTGCGGATTATCGAAATTTTGCTCATGGACGACATCACTGGTTAGCAAAACGTGGTAAGTCCAGTGCGATTCTGGCGTTTACGACACCTGAAGATCGAGACTTGGCTGACAAAACTTTAGCGTTGATACCAGATGATATTCCTGTTGCACGTATCGATTTGACTGGTAACCATATAGCAACTTCGTTAGCCTCTCTTGTAGCTGCAATCCATATTACTGGATGGGCTGGAATTTCGCGCGGCATAGATCCTGGTCGCCCAGGTGTACCATTGTTCGGGCGGAGGCTTTACCACCTTCCATTCCCTAAAACAAAGAAGGACTTGACAGCAATACCGATTGAAGATGCCGTTGCGATAGAACGTAAAACCGGAGTTTCAATTAAACGTCTTCTCGAAAGAGGTGATCTTTCCCAATGGCGATCTGCTTTGGCAGCGTTTAAGGCAAATCTCAAATCTACCACGTTCTTTGCTGTTGTTTTTGATTATGACGGAACTTTGGTAGATACTCGGATGCGAATTTTTCCACCAATACAGGAAATAGTCGTTGAACTTATTCGAATTATTGAAGCTGGTCTGATTATTGGTATCGCAACAGGCCGCGGAGCCTCGGTTCGACGTGATTTGCAATCCTGTCTGCCTCGAACTCTGTGGGGACGAGTGATTATTGGATATTACAATGGTGCTGACATTGCATTTTTGGACGACGATGCTTATCCTGATGGAGAACCTGAATCTGGAGAGAATCTTATTCAAATCGCCCGTGCACTTCGAAGCCATCCAGAACTTGGAGAGATAGCTATTCAAGAAGATCGCCGGTGGCAAATTACCCTGAAGCCTCGACAGGCAATTTCTGAAAATCGTTTGTGGGACATATCAAACGAGGTCATTCAACTTCATGGGCTTAGTGATATCCATATTGTCCGTTCAAGTCATTCAATTGACATCCTTGCTCCATGTGTAACAAAGCGGTCTGTAATTCAGTATATAAATAAGACTAGCGGACAGGGGGCCGGTGCAGAGATTCTCAAGGTTGGAGACCGTGGATGTTGGCCGGGTAATGATTTTGAGCTATTGCGCGAACCCTACTCGCTAAGTGTTGATGAACTATCTGCCGATCCATCGACATGTTGGAACTTAGCACCGCGTGGCCAACGTGGCGTTCAAGCGACACTTAACTATTGTCGAGCACTAAAAGGAATCCCTGGTGGTGGGGCAAATATTATCCTCAGTGCCAAGAGCAGAAAATCATGAATCAGGTACTTGGTCTTAGAATCTTAAGCCAGATTATGAAGTGGGATGATGAGCGCGCTCGACGTGAGTTTAATTGGCTTCGCTGGATGGCGCGCTGGAAATATGACGGATACCAGGATTTTTTAGCCGGTGTTCGTTTTATTGAAAGCTTAGCTGCTTGGCTTCAACAGTTCACTCACGAAGAACGGGAGACGGCATACAATTTGGTTCGTAAAAACTTACTTTATATTTGCACAGCAAAAATGCAACGCCTTGTCGAACTCTTCTACCCACGAATTATTGAACACCGCTTACTGACTATAGTTGCAGCAAAACTTGGTATCCCCAAATATAGGGTTTGGGCTGATCCAAAAGCCACTGAGTTGTTCAAGTGCCTTAGACGTAAAACTCTATTCATGGCTCTCAGCGATGGGGCTCGTATTGATGACCTACGTCATGCTAATGTTGATATTTTGTCAAAATGAACAGCTGGTTATTGCAACACAAATTGATGCGGATAAATGGGAAGATATTCTGAAAAGTCTGCGTAAGGATTTGGGCGATCCAAATGCTCAATTCGCTACTGTCATCTTGGTCGACGATTTTATGGGTACTGGCACCTCGTTTTTGCGTTTTAATACAGAAAAGGACAAATGGACAGGAAAACTCATAAGGTTCAAGGAATCTGTAGTACGGTTAGAAGAGGGCACCGGTATTATTCCATTCGAACCTAATGCTCAACTATGTGTTCATCATTATGTTTCTAGCTATGATGCTGCAATAGCTGTTCAACAACGAGTAAACGAAGTTACGGAGCAGAAAATATTAAGCGACTTTTTTGATGACATACACCTCTCTTTTGGCTTAATACTGCCACAAGATTTACCAATAGATAAGGACCCTTCAGGTAATGCTGGTATTATTGCGCTGACAAAAAAATATTACGATCCATTGATTCGTACTAGACATACAGATATAGGGGGGGTGTTCCATTTAGGCCTTGGTTATGGTGGCTGTGCTTTGCCACTTGTTCTCGAACATAACACGCCAAACAACTCAATTGCTCTTCTATGGGCAGAAACAGACGGCGGTATTCGTGACGGCGGAATAGACGCCCCAGCAATGCGCCCATTGTTTCGGCGTCGGCAACGGCATTCGTAAGGAAATTCAGCAATGGCAAACCCATTTGAAAAACGGGCAACCGAGTATCTTCGTGAGGACGAAGCATTCCTTGCGGTTGTAACTCCTGAGCCACTAACCACTTTCTTCAAAAAACCGGCTAATGAGGGGCGTCTCTATGACCGCCTAACTACAATTATTGGTACACCGGGAAGTGGAAAAACAACCCTTGCTCGCCTTTTTCAATACCCTACAATTAGAACGCTTTTACGAAATCGTGATCTATCCACCTATAAACCTCTTGTAGACACTTTGCGTGATTGTAATGCTTTAGTTGAGGGTTACCCGACTATCGTCGGTTGTCGTCTTCCTCTTGAAGCGGAATACCGCGATTTTTGGGAGTTCCCATATCCTGAGGACTTAAAAGTTGGTCTCATGACTGCGCTTCTCCAGGCAAGAGCGGTGCTTGGATGGCTTCGAAACCTGCAAGCGGGAGGCCATCAACTAAATGAAATTGAAATAGTCCCTCGCTCAGATGCGGAAGCGGCAATGACGGCCATTGGTGGCATGGTAACCACTGATATAATGGACCGAGCACGCCAAGTTGAGTTGTCAATTTACCGGGTTTCCGCAGCGTTAATTGCTCCTGAAATAAGTGCTATTGATTCTGAAGCTGTTGCTGCTTATCGCCCTTTTGATGTTATCGAATCTTTTAGGGTAAAGGACGGTGACCATATTTGTGAGTTACGTCCCCTTGTCATATTTGATGATGCCCACAATCTGCATCCGGTTCAGTTTATGTCACTTCAGCGCTGGCTTGCACGGCGTGAGCTGAAAGTGGCCAGATGGGTTCTCATGCGATTGGATGCGTTGAAACCTTCTGATGTGTTGACCGATACCGGTCGCTTGATGGATGAAGAATCCGAGCCCGGCATAAAGCGAGCACGCGAGATAACAGAGATCTGGCTCCAAAGCGGCGATGAGAGAGGGAACCAACGACGTGCATTCCGGAAGATGGCCAAAGACATGGCTAACCGTTATCTTGCGCAAATGGAAATTTTCAACCGGAGACGATTAAGTAACTTGGGTGATCTCTTATCAACAGAACCTGAGACAATACCAGATGGGAAGATGAAACAACTTGAGAATTCTTTGGATATAACCCAGCGCCGTAATAAGGTTTCATCCGAGCGTCGGGTAAATTTGGCTGAGGAGGTGAATCGTTTTATCACCAGCTCTACGGGAGAAGACGCGACTAAGGATGTTCAACTGGAAATGTTAAACATATTGATGGAGCGTTACTCAAAACGTGTGTTGAAGCCGCAGATAGCTTTATTTGAAAGTCAGGATGAGGATGCAGAGCCCTCACGCCCGTTGACGGCGGATAGCGGTGTTGCTGATGGTGCTAAAATACATCTTTTGCACCGTTTTGCTAGACCATATTTTTTCGGGATTGATACTCTTTGTGACGCTAGCTCAGAAAACGCTGAACAGTTTCTCCAACTCGCCTCAAGCTTAGTATCAAGGGCTGAAACTCAACTTATCCGGGCCAAGAGCCCGTCGATACGCAGTGGGATTCAGCATAATCTACTTCGTGAACATGCAACTGGAATGTTGCACAAATGGGATTTTCCGCAACATCAGCTTGTGCGTCGCCTTACCGACTGGATCGGTAGGCAGTGTGTAGAGAAAAGTCTTGAACCGAATGCATCGCTTGGCAGTGGAGCAAATGCAGTTGGCATTTTGCAAGAAGAATTCGAAGCAATCCCTACCAAATACCCAGACCTTGCCCGAGCTCTTCAGTTTGGCGTTGCGTATAACGCGTTCTCAATTATATTGAACCACAAGACTAAAAAGCGAATGTGGTGTTTGATCGAACTAGGTGGAATTCCTGTTTTGCATTATGGGCTTTCGCTTAAAAGAGGTGGTTTTATAGAACGGCGCAGCGACGATCTCGCTAAGATAATTAGCGAGGCTTAAACATGACGAAGAAACTCAACTGGGATCCATGCGTGTGGCATCGCGATGATGAAGCAGACAGCTTTTTGTCTGAATATTTTGCTTCTCATGATCGGAATGTCTTGTTGATAGCAGGCGCTGGATTTGATCCGCGTTCGACGGCACTTTGTCAGCGTCTCACATCGATAACAACGAACCTCCGCGCATTATTCATTCAAGAGCAGCGACCTGATCCGGTAAACACACTTGTCGCACGTGCTGCCGTGAATATGAAACTTCTTGTTGACTTGGTGCCCAACAATACTGTGTTACTGATAAACATATTCGACTACGATAATGCTGTCGTCGGAGGACGCAATACTGTAAAAGCGTTAAGCCAACAGAGTTTTGTGGGAATTACAGACGTTGTGGTTGATATTAGCGCAATGTCAATAGGCACTAGCTACCCACTGGTACGTTATCTCCTTGAACGGACCGCTCAAGTCTCTAACCCTCGTAATCTCCATTTGTTTGTCATGCCAAATGCTGTATTGGATGAGTCCATTGTGCCAATCGCTGGAGACACAGTAGGTTGTGTGCACGGTTTCCGAGGCGGCTGGTCTCTGGACGAGAAAGCCGCCGTTGCCAAACTTTGGCTACCACAACTTGCATCTGGTCGTCAAATGCCGTTGCAGCATATCTATGATTTCGTCACTCCAGACGACACATGTCCGATTTTGCCATTCCCTTCAACACGACCAAGACTCAGTGACGAACTTGCAGAAATTTTTTTGAAGGAATTAGAAAGTACCTGGGAAGTGGACCCCCGGGATATCATCTATGCAGCTGAAGATGATCCTCTGGATCTTTATCGGACAATCCTACGCATTGACGATCTTCGGCGTCCGGTTTTTGAAGACTTTGGAGGCTCTCTCCTCGTGCTCTCTCCAACTGGGAGTAAAATCCTCGCGTTGGGTGCATTGATGGCGGCACTTGAACGCGATCTTCCCGTGGTGTATTCGGAGTCAATAGGGTATGCTTATGCTCCGACGACATCAGTCGAGGAGGTGCCAGAAGGGGTTGCACCAGCAGAGGAAATGCCAGTCAAGCTGGCACCAGTAGGGGAGAAGCCTCCCGATTTCAAATTCATCCACGTATGGCTAGAAGGTGATGCCTACTCGAGCCCAAGACGAGAAAATATTAAAAGGTAGTGCGTATATGACAGTTCAGTTGTCCCAACCTTCTGTATATGGAACCGGCTTAATCGCTCTTGATGTCGTCCAAAGCGCCGATGAGTCGCAGCCTGTCCGTGCATGGGCGGGTGGCACATGCGGTAACGTCCTTACCATTCTAAGCTTCCTTGGCTGGAGTGCATATCCTATTGCGCGGCTTAATGGAGACGATGCTTCGCTTCAAGTCAAATCAGATTTTTTACAGTGGGGAGTACATCTGGATTTTGCAGAATGCACTCCAACGAGTGCAACTCCGATTATTGTTCAGAGGATCCGACGCGACAAGAATGGCGTGCCAATCCATCGTTTCGCGTGGAATTGCCCTCATTGTGGGAATTGGCTACCGGGGTTTAAGCCTGTGACTGCGAGTAATATGTCGTGGATCCTTCCGAAAATCAGTGAGCCTAAGGTTTTTTTCATGGACCGACTATCGCGTGCTGCACTTTCTCTGGCAGCTTGCGCTGCTGAACAGGGGGCACTTATCGTTTTCGAGCCTTCGGCAAAGGTGGATTCTCGATTACTAAACGAGGTGTTACAGATCGCACACGTAATTAAATATGCCGATCAACGCATTCCAGATATTGAAGGCGTTGATTGTAATAACAGTTCAATCCAATTGGAAATACAGACATTCGGTGCAGATGGCATGCGTTATAGGAGTAGCCTACCTAATGCCAGATCGAAAGGATGGGTACACCTCCCCGCATTTCCTGCTCCGGTACTTGCAGATACTTGCGGTGCTGGAGACTGGTGCACAGCAGGATTAATATCGATGAGTGGGGCAGAAGGGCTCAAGGGATTTCTACAACTAAACACAATACAGATTCGAAACGCGCTTAAATTTGGTCAAGCCTTAGCTGCATGGACATGTGGCTTCGAGGGTGCGCGTGGAGGAATGTATTATGTCGATAAAAAAACCTTTGAAAAACAGATTCAACATATTCTAAAGGGTGAGACGGCTCAGGCTTCTGAGTGGCCGAATCAACAGAATTCATCTCCCTTGTCATCCCCTGTTATTTGTCCCGCGTGCAATGGTGATTGATTAAACCTTTTCACCTTGCCTCGGTTTTGTCGTGAGCACGTCCAGGTGGCCAAGCAGGCTGAAGAGCTGGACAAATGGGATCATATGCACATCTAAATTGGCTTCTGCGCAAAGTTCACGATCTCCTGCCACCTAGTCCTAGAGCTAACTGGGAGCAACACCAACTCAAAGAAAGTGGCTCAAGGGCTTGGAATTTCCGAAACTCTAGCTCAAAAGTGCATAGGCAATCTCATAACCAATGGGAAAATACTATGAAACAAAGTGCTACTGCCCCGGACAACGTTATGCACACCGTCAGCGTCACCTCTGCAGTCGCCGAGGGAAGAAGGTACGCCAAAAATATGGTGCGTTAACGGGTTGGGCCACAATTTAATTCCTTTTAGGAGGATAAGGTAGTGAATGTTAATCCATCAGTTAGGGTATTTGCTCCTGAGCTGTGGGGTGAGCTACAAAAATTTGCAAAATTTTATAGCCCAACCTTTGAATTTACCTCTATACAACAAAGAGCCGTGTCAGGCGCAGTTAATCATTTTCACAAGTCACTTCGTTTTAATGATCTTGCATTGAAGCTGAAACCAAATTTAAATCTAGATCTTGAACAGTTGAACGAACACGGATACACTCCAGCTGAAAATTCATACGAATTATCAGCAGTAATCGAGAGTATTTTTACGGAACTTTATTCATCAATCGATTGCACACGAAAAATCATAGTTGTTATTTATCAGAATTGCCGCGGATTGCCTACCGGCTCAACCAGAAAATTATTCCATACAATACGCGAAAAGAAAGTCAGTGTTGATTTGCCTGATGCATTAAAAATGGCAATTGAAGACGCTGAGTGGTATGATGACCTCCTGAACATACGAGATGAACTTACTCATTCAGACATCGGGACCTGTCATCTAAATGAAAAGACCGGTAAAATACAGTATATGCATACTGGAATTAAGAAAAGAGGTAAGCCACTTATAATTGAAGATATATTTGAGATCACTACGAAATTTATTAACTCAGTTAATGAATTTCTTGGGAAAGTTTTTAAATTCCTTAACTCACTACTACGTAATGATCCTGTGACCCAACTTTGTGGCTTTTTTTTCGGTCGAGGGTACATGCGGGAAATAACGCCTTCTGAAGTTGTTGATTTTGACAGTGGCATCTGCATCTCAACCTGGTTCGAACTTGATGAGAATCTTACTTGTCCTTTTGCATGTTCCTGCGGGGCTTATAAACGTGCAAAAGTCAAATGAGGTGCCTGCTTTCTGCACGGATTCTCCCGTAACCCTCAAATTGTAAAAGAAAGTCCTACTTGGGCCCGTTGATTCAAATAGGACATTTTTTTGCATAATGCGTGAAGACCTAGAAGTGCAACTTATTGAGAATACATGCTGCTGTGATGGTGATCTCCAGATTAGCACACAACTTCTCTCCATATTGGCCTCCAAATCCAGCCAATTTGCAAAAAATGTCATAGGTTCTTTCCCGCCAGCCTACATGGCGTCCAGGTAGACCTGGTTCTCGGACCACTCTCGCCACCGTTGGTTTCCCTCATCACAGCCTGCTGCAAAAGCGTAATTCTCAGCCGTCCCGACCATATATGGACTATTCTCCGCAATCTGGACACCTGTGAATCGGTAGACAAGTGCCGCCATAACACCGCTCTTGTATTCATTGCTTCTAAGATCACGTGGCCCTTTGAATGCCTCCTTAAACAGCTTTTCGGCTAGAAACATCTGATCCTCTGACATTTTCATCGGTTTTCACCTCCTTGCTGACAAACAGCACTGGCCCTAGCCAATGCCGCTTCACGGACAAATTCACTTTCGCTTTCTCCAACGATCTCTGCTGCTGTTTGGATCTGTGCGACTTCCTCGACGGTCCAGCGCTGCTGCCTTTTCGTGATTTCCCGGGTTATGTCCGCAACTGATCCAGAGGGTCGACCTTTGCCCCTTTTGGCTCCGTTATTCATGATGATTTCCTTTGGGTTTATAGCTATTTTATATCATTTAATATTAGTAAAATAGTCTTCGAGCAGTCGGATCATAAATAACGATTTATTCCCTGCCGTCTTTTGCTGGGCTTCGGCATCTATTTTATCGATCAGATCTATCGGTAGATGGAACGACGCCAGACGACTAGCGGGTTTCGTCCTGGGCCGCCCCCTCCCCCTCTCTGGGCTGGCGACCAATGGGGCAACCTGCGCCTCTGCTGGATCATTTGGCGTAGGAGTTACCGTGTGGCTCTGGAGCGGCTCTTCGTTCATAAAATCGCTCAGTTTGGGTTTTTGACTAACTGCCATGAGATCCTCCATTTCTGTTGATAATTATTTATAGTATAAAATAATAGTAAATATTTAAAAATAATTTCAAATCGCGAGGATTTTGGCTACTTCTTCGGCAAGCATCGCGATCTCTTGAGATGCTGGAGATTCCGGGGCATACTGCGTAACTCCTAACCCTACTGCTGCGGCTTCTGCAAATGCCACTCGTAGAGTCAGGGTTGATTCAGATACAGGTCCCCATGCCGCAAGGGCCGTACGTAGCTCCCTTCCGCTGGCCGTATTGTGTTGTACCCTATTCGGAACTAGTAGGTATCCTTTGGCGGGGTTAGTCTCCAGTGCTTCCTTGCAGATGTTGACTGCCGCCCGTGTCGCTGCTAGGTCAACCACGCTAGCCCCAGTGGGCACCAGGAGCAAATCTGCCCGAATCGCCGCCCGAAGCGAAACCGCTTCCAACGCTGGAGGGAGATCGATGATAATTATGTCGGCCTGGATTGCCTCGAGTTCCGCCCGTAGGTTGCGTCCGTCTCCGTCCGCGGCAACAGTGTGGACCGTAACCCCCATTTCCCCTTTACCTCTCTGTATCCAGATTGTAGCGGACCTCTGCTGGTCGGCGTCGGCGACGGCAATTTGGAGGTGTGGGTGCATCGATGCAAGCGCCGCAGCCAAGTTGACAGCCGTAGTAGTCTTTCCCACCCCGCCTTTTTGCTGAAGGATTGTAACAATTTTTGTCATTCTGTGACCCCTTGGTTTTAGTTTTAGAACTTATAGTAAATACCCTTTAAAACCAATAAAAAATAAATACAAATAATTATTAACATAAATAAATATTTTAAATAGGTCGGAAATGTTTATGGAGAGAACCAGGAGAAAAGAGTACGGATCGCCAATTTTTGAAGGTCGCTGGCTGGTTCGATGTCCTGGAAAAAGAATAGGTCCAGGTCTAGGATGCAATGGCGATGTGGTGATCCAGGGGAGGCGGAGATTATTAATTACGCAATCTGGGGCGGGAGGCAAAGCACTATTTGGAATACAGCACTGTACTAACCAAGCGGGCGGGGATAATAGTTTTTCGACTAAAGTTACTGAAAATGCTTGATTCTATCTAACCCGCGCTCTATGATGTGCTTCGGTTAAAGCATAAACTTTAGCGACTGAGTTGGGGAGGGGAACAGTGACAAAAGCTGACATTGTGGAGAGGATCCAAACCACAACGGGGATGACAAAGAAAGAAGCCTTCGATGTTATTGAGTGCTTCTTTGACACCATAAAGGGCGTCCTGGAGAGCGGGGAGGAGCTGAAAATCGCAAAGTTTGGCAATTTCGAGGTCAAGTCAAAGTCAGCTCGCCGGGGGAGGAACCCGCAGACAGGGGAGGAAATAACGATTGAACCCCGGCAAATCCTGACATTCAAGGCGAGTACCGTCCTGAAACAATCAATTAATGGCGGGGCGGAGTAGTAGGGATAAAGCTATGGGCGCCTATGTGTCTTTGGAGACTACTGAAATGAATAACGTTATCTATTATGCGATAAGACTTATCATCTCCGGAGCTGCCCCTGGTGCACTTTCCCGCCAACAGGAAAAAAACGAATTGTTCCTTAGCGCTAATGGAGCATTAGCTGGGATGGACAAAATGGCACATCTTGAGTCAGAGGAACTAGCTGAACAATTTATGGGCGCTTACATGTCACGCTTATTGAAAAGGTATGGTGATATGAGATTCCCCCGATTTCGTAGACAGTGAGTTAAGCGGCAAGTTTTTCTTGGTCGACCTCGTTTGGGGTCCGATACCCCAACGTGGAATGGATTCTCTTGCGGTTAGTCCTTTCTTAAGCCGCGCAACGTGAAGGATACGGCTTCCAACATCCACCTGGGACAGCTTAAGGCCGCACGCCTCGGACACGCGCAGGCCGTGGCGATACATCAGGAGCAAAAGGCACCTGTCGCGGGTCGCGTTCCGGCTGCCTTTGGTTGCGGCAAGGAGTCTATCAACCTCGATGGCGACTAAGTGTTTTCGTTCTTGCATCGTTTTGTCCAATGTTGGGGGTGGTGTGAGTAGGCTAAACCCGCGCCCTGCTTATAGCATGATTTCTAACATTGGACATAATGAATTATCTTGACTCATGTTGACCCGTGTGTGAAAGGTAGGGGATGGGGTCAACTCACGAAACGGAAAAATCGTACGCAAACAGGCCCGCCCCTGGATGAGGGCGGACCTGTTTTTGACGGTTCCTAGCTCGAATGCCGAGTAGCCAGGGACGGTTACCCGTCCCCAGCCCTCTAAGAACTGTGCATGCGAGTTTCCCAGCACACAGCTCAAGCTTAACCAAGGCCATTGTGACCCGGTGACTCGACCGTTTTCGTCGTTGGATAGTACCTCAAGCAGCTGTTCCCGAACCTTGCCAGCTCAGTTTGCTCACCCGGCGTGCTTCCGCACGCCGGATGAAGTATTCTGTGAAGGCGGGGTCATAAGGAGTCGCATGGGCTTGAATCTTGATGTGCCGTATAATCGGTACACTCGCCATTGAAAACAGATCGAGGTTAGTGACCGATCCAAGCGCATCCCGGATCGTTGTGAAGAACACCCACTGGCGCAAGCCCTCACGGCGAAAGTACCGCTGCCGTTTCCATTGCACTGATTTCTTGGGGTGCCGACGTTTGATCCAGGCGATCAGCGCCAGAAATATCTGTTGGTCCACATAGGCAAAGGTCTTCTTTGACACCACGTAACGGTAGTAGTTGGCCCAACCCCTCAGTTTGTTATTGAGTTGCCGGATCAACCCTTTCGTTGTGGCGGAATGATTAGTTTTGATCAGTGCTCGAATATCAGCCAAGAAGCGTTTGACGCCTGGCTTGGATGGCTTGATCAGTAACGTGCCATTGTACTTTCGTACATTGAATCCGAGGAAATCAAAACCGTCGTCGATATGCGTGATGTGTGTCTTCTCCTCAGAGAGTTCCAAATCACGTTCCTTCAGAAACGCCACCACAGCTGGTTTCACCTTCATTTCTAGGACCTCTTTTGAGGGCCCTGTGATGATGAAATCATCGGCGTACTTTATGACATTGACCTTCTGATTGGGTGAGACCGCCCGACGAGCGATTTCTTCCAATCCATCCAATGCCATGTTCGCCAAGACGGGTGAAGCGATCCCGCCTTGAGGGGTGCCGGCTTCCGTCGGATGGACGACGCCTTCTTCCATGTAACCTGCGGCCAACCATTTCTTGAGGATGGTTTTATCCATCGGGATATGGTCTTGTAGCCAGGGATGGCTAATTCGGTCAAAGCAGGCTTTTATATCTGCCTCGAAAATCCACTGAGCTGATCGCTTGCGGCACAGTGCCGCAAAGCATTGCCCAATGGCGTCAGCAGTTGAGCGTTTGGGCCGGAACCCGTACGCATTCGGATCCGCCAGAGTTTCCGCTACCGGTTCGAGTCCCAGCAGATGAAGCGCTTGTTGAGACCTGTCGATCATAGTGGGAATTCCAAGTGGCCGAAGTTTGCCGTTTTTCTTGGGGATATAGATACGCCTCAGCGGTTTTGGGCAGTACCCTTGCCGCTGTAGTGACCGGGCTGCATTGAGTTTCTGGGCGGGGGTTTTCCAAACGATTCCATCCACTCCGGGTGTTTTTCGGCCGGAGTTACGTGACACGCGTCGCACTGCTAAGAGTTTAGCCGAGAACGCGTGGGTCAGGAGCCATTGCAAGGATTTGACCTTGCCCCAGCGCCCTTCCCGAGTTGCCTTCGCGATACGCATCTGCAGTCGTTTCACCTGTCGCTCAATAGTACGCCAATTGATGGCGTCCCAGTTTGCAACCTTAGAGGATGCACCGAGCACCGGCTTGGCCGCTGTCGTCATTTGCTTTTCCTCATCATAACGATTCCACATACTCTCTCGCGAGGTTAGACCAATCGGACGTCTGCTCACTTTCGTGCCGGATGATGTTTCAATCCGTATCCGGGCCGCTACAGCCCGGCATTCGCTTTTTCCGACATCCCAGGCTCGCACCGCCATAGGCAAGTTTCACAACCTGCTTTCCCTTGAGGGGGAGCTGTACGAGGTTTCCACGTTCCATCTGTGAAGTACGCTGGGTTAGGTGCCTGCTATCGACCGGGAGGCTTGTGGGTCACGAGAACGCAGTTGAGAATCGTTCTCCCGCCTCCGTTACCATTTTTGGTCAAGCGTAAAAGCCACTTCCGCTTGTCTCTAATTACGGTCTTTATCGCAGATTCAGATGTCTTCACCATACCAGCTATCTAGCACTCATCCAGTATGTGGCTACCAGAAGGGTACGCCTCTCGCGATTGATACCCCGCACCTTTCGGTGCTTCGTTACATTGTCAGGACCGCTCTTTATTCAGGTCCCTAGATTCACCCGGTGACACAGGTGGTCCCCTACGTTCGACCCTGCGGGGACAACTTCGGCAGATAGCCTCGTGTCGCAACTCAACTTTTAGAATAAACTTGGGATTCGGATTAGCCTTTATTTGGTAACGGTTACCGTGCTATTAAAAGAGGGCTGTTTTTTGAGGCCCCGGGTTTTACCGGCAGAGCCTGAGGATACCAAGATGCTCAAACTTTCTAACATTGGTGCCATCTATGTCGTAACCCTGGCCCTGTACTTCAGCAGCCTCTACAGTTATCTGCTGTTCCACAGCCTCATCGAGATCTTCACCGTTGCGGTCGCCTTTACGCTTTTTATTCTCATCTGTAACACACACGGGTACTCGGGAAATAACTATCTCTGGCTGCTTGGCATCGGCTATGCCTTCATCGCCTTGATCGATCTGGTTCATACCCTTGCTTACAAGGGAATGAACGTATTCCCCGGTTTCGGATCAAACCTGCCTACCCAACTCTGGATAGCGGCGCGCTACCTGCAGGCTGTTACCCTTATTGCGGCGCCGCTCTTTGTTACTCGCAGGTTGAATGATCGCGTAGTCATCGCAGGATTTGCCGTGGCGGTTTCGGTGCTCGTGGCAGCGATTTTTTCCGGCAACTTCCCTGACTGTTTCATCGAAGGAAAGGGGCTCACTGCTTTCAAAATCGTCAGCGAATACGTAATATCCGTTCTCCTCCTCGCCTCGTTATACCTCTTTTCCCGGAAACGGGCCTGTTTCAACGACAGGGTTTTCCTCCTCATCGCCGTTTCAATACTCTGTACCGCAGTAGCCGAGATATCATTCACGGCATACGTGAGCGTGTATGGTTTTGCCAACATGACGGGGCATTTTGCAAAGCTGGCGGCCTTTTATCTCATCTACCGGGCGATACTGGTTACCGGTCTCAAGGAACCCTTCGACCTCATTTTCAGAGATCTCAAACAGGCGGAAGAGGCGCTTCAAAAAGCCCACGACACGCTGGAGGAAAAAGTCGTGGAACGCACCGCCGAGTTGCATCGGCTGAACCGGGAACTGCGGGCTGTCACCAACTGTAATCATGCCCTGGTACGAGCCGGGGACGAACAGTCGCTGCTGGGCGACATCTGCCGTATCGTCTGCGACGATGCCGGCTACCGCATGGCCTGGGCAGGATACGCCGAGAACGATGAGGCAAAGACCATCCGACCCGTCGCCTGGGCCGGGGCCGAGGATGGATACCTGGAGCAGGCACGGCTCACCTGGGCGGACACGGAACGGGGACGCGGCCCTTCAGGGACGGCCATCCGCAACGGAGAGAGCGCCTGTATCCAGGATTTTGCCGTTGATCCACAGGCCACCACATGGCGGGACAGCGCCCTGCAACGCGGCTATCGATCATGCCTCTCGCTCGCCCTCAAGGATAGCGCTGGGAAGACATTCGGCATACTCACCATTTATTCGTCAGAGCCAAATGCCTTTACCCCGGACGAAATCCTCTTGTTGGAAGAGCTGGGAGGCGATCTGGCGTTCGGCATCATGGTGCTGCGCGACCGCAACGAGCGCAAACGGGCCGAGGAGTCGCTTTGTAAACTCACCCGAGAACTGGAACAACGGGTTCAGGACAGGACGTCGAAACTGGAAGAGAAAAACGCCGAACTCGAAAGATTCAACAGGCTCTTCGTCAACCGTGAGCTCAGAATGGTGGAGCTGAAGGAGCGGATCAGGGAGATGGAGAAAGGCTTGGGGAAAGAAGGCAAAGCCGATGAATAGCGCCCCAGTAGTTGCTCTCGCAACTAAAATACGAAAGACTCGGGAAAAAGCCTTAACTATCTCCACCCAATCTCAACTTATACCACATAGTTTAGATTCGATCTGGGA
>JGI24143J45723_1000676_pt1 | contig 17217 bp, 17 predicted proteins | sample BarGraIncu00432A_FD_45723 | JGI IMG/M metagenome (IMG submission 45723) | reverse complement strand
ATCTTTTGGACCGATGTTGAACCCCCACCATTAATTTCTCCCGCTGTTGCCGATTGCGTTGTTCCTGATGAACAACCCGCCAATATCAGTATAACAGCACCAACTAGAAGTAAAGTGGATACTATTTTCAAACTTTTCAATATTTTTTCTCCTTGATTTTCTAATTTTCGTTTTTCACATACCTATCTTATCATAAAATATAACCGCGCATCTGTTTTTCATTCTCTCCAGGCAGTTCATCTATAAATATATTATACGATTTTTTTTATGGAAAAGGCAAGTGCCGGGAAATCGCCGTCATGCTATGCTTTGACCTAGGTATTGGTATTGCTTTCTGCCTTTCATGTCCGATTAACTTTTCCTTACCTTATACACATGATATAAGGCAAGGGGTTGGTTTTTAATAAAAGGGTATGATTTACAAAGAAAACAGCAGGGCTTATACTGAACTGAGCTTGATTTATATCGTTTACACAAACCTATGCGAAGGTATTAGTAAATTAGGTTAATCCAACCATTGCGAAAGAAAAGGAAGATATTATGAAATCAAAGTATGAACATGTATTTGAACCGATCCGAATCAGAGGAGTTGAATTTAAGAACCGTCTGGAAGTCGCTCCAATGTCCCCCAACCTCGTGAATCAAGACGGTACCATCTCACCTGAGTTTATAAATTTTTGCCGACCCTTTGCACGAGGCGGCGCAGGCATCATTACCATTGGCAATGCCGTCATCGACCCGGAATCCCGGGATGAGCCGCGTCAGCCGGATCTTTCGACAGATGAATGCATCCTCCCTCTCACCAGACTCGTCGAAATGGCTCAGGGATTTGGTGCACAACTTTCATTGGAAGTCAATCACAGCGGGGTCAGTGTCCCCTATTCAGAGGGGAAAAAGATATACGGTCCTTCCGCCATTATTACTTCCGCTGAGGTAATGGCGGCAGCACAACAGGGCCGAGAACCTGAAACCACCATTGAAATGAATCATGCAAAAATCAGGGATACCGTCGAAAAATACGCTGCCGCAGCATTCCGGACAAAAAGAGCCGGATGTAAAATGTGTATGCTTCATGGCGCTCATGGAAATCTCCTCGGGCAGTTTGCCAGCCCTATGTACAACAAACGGACGGATGAATACGGCGGCTCTATCGAAAACCGGTCTCGCTTTGCCATTGAGGTACTTAGTGCCGTTCGTGAAAGATGCGGGGAGAATTTCGTGATTGAATACCGTATCTCCGCAGATGAGATTCATCCGAAAGGCATGCATTTTGAAGAAACACTTAAGTTCATTGCATTGATACAGGACCGGGTAGATATTCTTCATGTTTCCGCAGGCCTCCACAGCGACTTTGAATACTTCAGAAACTGGTGGCAGAACTACCTGATGGACCGGATGTTCAACGTGCATTACGCTGCCGATATCAAAAAAGCCTTCCCTGATCTTCTGGTCTGCACCGTCGGCTCTATTATGAATGTTGAGAATGCTGAAGAGATTATCGCCACCGGCCAGGCTGATTTTGCGGCAATGGGCCGTCCCTATCTCGCCGATCCCGAAATGCCGCGGAAATTCGCATTGGGAAAAGAAGAGGATCACCGTCCATGCATCCGCTGCCAGCAATGCTGCGCCCGCCTGATCAATCCCGCCGTCCTGATCTGTGCCGTTAATCCTTTCGTGGGTAACGAAACCGAGTTTCCTAACGGCAAGGTAAAACCCGCGGAAGTGAGAAAAAGAGTCGCCGTCATCGGCGGTGGACCGGCCGGCATTCAGGCTCTGCTGACACTTTGCGAACGCGGTCATGACGTGACCCTTTATGAGAAAAGCGATCATCTCGGAGGCGTGATTGACTATGCTGCTGCACCTTCGTTTAAACAGGATCTGAAGGACTATCTCGACTACATGGTGCGACAGGCAAACAAAGCGCCTGGACGAATCCTTTTGAACACCGAGGCGACAAAAAAATTGCTTGATGCTGAAGGTTACGACGCAATCATTATTGCAGTCGGTGCCGATCCAATCATTCCGAAGGTTCCCGGTGTCGATAAACCCCATGTTCACTGGGCCCCGGAAGCCGACAGCGGCAAGGTGTCGGTCGGCAATAAGACCCTAATCATCGGAGCCGGTGCGGTTGGTCTTGAGTGTGCGATTGAGCTCGCCCATGAGGGCAAGGATGTTGCTGTCATCGAAATGGCATCGGGATTGTCTTCATTCATGGCTTCCAACCTTGCGGTTTTTGGCGATATCATGATGCTAATTCAAAAGCTGAATATCTCCATCCATTTCAACTGCAGGCTTGAGGAAATTACGGATACTGGCGTTATCTGCACCAACCTGGAAGAACCGGGAAAAATCGAATTTCCGGCGGATACGGTGCTTCTGGCTCTTGGCGTTTCTCCAAACCACGCCATCGCCGACTCTTTACGAAAGAGCGTCCCCAATACAGAAGTTTTTGTCGTCGGCGATGCCTACGAAGTGACAGCAAGTCTCGCTTCAGCTGTTTTGTCCGCTTTCAAAGCGGCTGCATATATTTAATAAGCGAATACGGATTTTCAATAAAAGGCTGCCAATCATAACGATGGCAACCTTTTATTATTTTATAAACGAGCAATTTTATGGTAGTATTAAATTCTATGAAATGCAGAAGCTGTTCTATGACGATCGATTAAAAAACGAATCCATTCGGTGCATAGAATCTACATCATTTACAACTCATTTATACTCGATCTCAAAACATTGCTAATTTGGTTGAGTTCATTCATTTTTTCTCTGATTTTCAGGCTGGTGTTTTCTTTGTCTGTTTAAACAAATGAATGCATATCTTAAATGTAACTAAATTTATTTTAATTACATTTTTTTGATTACGATTTCAATTGCTTATCCTCTTGACGCATTTCTTTCCCCATGCTATCCTGAAATCACATTAAACAAGGTGATGGAGTTCACCTAAATTGCTTATTGGCTAAAGACTCCTGTCGGATTTATTCTTAGATTCTACAGGTTTTTTATTGCTCTAAAAAGCATTTCTTTTTTTACCTGGTTTTCCAGAAGCCTATACAACATTTTCGACTTTTATGTATGAGGATTTCGTCCTTCTGCAAAACAAGCGGATACTCAGCGCCATTATTTATATTGGTGCAACCATTGTTTTAGGCATTATAGCCTGTTACTTGGGGACGTCTTTTGCAGCTTTTCTCATCGATTCACACTAATTCAAAGTCTCTCTGGTAAATCTTTTAAAGCCAGTTCATATATATCCCCCTTCGTTTCAGTACAATTTTTGTGACATTGTACTGAAATTTTTTTATTTTTTTTATTCCGTTGTTAACTATTAGTAGCCATCCTCATCTAGAGTTTCCATCTCCGATAACTGTTCGTATGTAATCTCCGGCGCCTCAGAACCAATTGATGCTTTGTCCAGACCATGATGTTTTTCCAATTTGTACGATATGCCACATAGTATAAAACGGTACTTAACAAGATTCCGCAGAACACATCAATCAGGGAATGTTGTTTGATGAATACGGTTGAAACACAAATTAAGATCAACAGGGCAATCGTTCCAAATTGAAACTTTGGATGGGATTTTAATTTTTTCGATTTCCATACCGCAAAGGCAATTGAAACCGAACTGGCTACGTGAATCGATGGACATACATTCGTTGGTGTATCAATGGAATAGAGCCAATTCGTAAGCTGACAACAGAGATTGTTTTCGGCTATTTTCCCTCTGATATCAAGTCCGCTCGGAATGACTGCGTAAATAATCAGACAAAAGGTCATCCCGCCAAACATCATCAGACACAAATTTAGGAAAGTCTCTTTTTCATAAACCATGAATCCGACTAATGAAGCTGCTAGGCAAAGAAACCACATGAAATATGGAATAATAAAATATTCATTAAACGGTATGTAATCATCCAGAAAAAAACGGATGATATGTTCCGGCCGGTTCCAATGCTCCAAAGTAAAAAAGACCACCAGATAGAAAATAAAAAACAGCATTGCATACGCATGCCGATTAGCTGAAAGCCATTTACTCACTTTTTTAATCATATAAACCTCCATTTTTTTCAATTAAAAGATGATTATATCATTTTTTTGATTATAAAGTGTAGCGAAAGTTCAAAAATAAGTCCTTGACGTAATAAGCTTTTGCCTCATTGTGAACAGGCAAAAGCTTGATTTTTTGTTTCTATTTGAACAAAAGGTTATTGCAGCGTTCACAGCGGTCGTTTGAAATCGGATTCTCCGCCGAGCAAACATTGCAGTAGATAATGTAATCTCTGGATTTATCGTATTTTTCGTAGGTTGACAAACCGGAATGGTAACGTATGCGATCGCCTATTTCAAAATAGTCATACATTTCCCTCCTATTATTATAGATCATCTTGTGTTTTTGACCGTTTGTTTTCTGAACAACCAGCACATATTCGATATCATCGTCATCATCCGAATCATCATCGGTGTGTTTATTACTCTCATATTTTCCGGTGATCACACCTTCCCATATCTGATTCTTCCGCGTCTTTATATAAAACATATTGACGCCAAGCATTAATATGCCTAATACTAACCCAATGATAAGCCCTCCGGCAAGGGGCATCGTTTTGATCAACAGCCCGGCAATGAGAAAGCCAATCGGGAATACCAGCGCCAAGGCCCATGCAAATCCAACGGCGGTGGCATTTTTCTTTTTTACCACGGCCATGATCTCGGGATCTTTCCAGCGTGTTGACCAACCCACAAGACCATTCGTGTCGCCTGATGGCGGCGTAGCGTCTTCTTGTGTCGATGTCCCGCATTGGCTGCAAAATTCCGTATCCGCTGTGATTGGTGCCCCGCATTTTTTACAAATCATAGGTGTTCCTCCTAATTATTTTTCATAGGTTTTTCCAAATCTATATCCGCAAATTCAAATCGTATCTTCACTAGTACATTAAAGACGATTTATTTACAACTTAGATTTTATCATAAATTAACGTTTTATTCTTATAATTCTGGTTTCTATGTTGGAGAATTTAGCATTTGGCGCCAATTAATTTTCGAATTTGTCTGATCTTTTCATCCAAGCCTGCATCCTTTTGATGCAGCGGCTCAATAAACTGAAAAGTTTCCATGATGATATTCTCTTTTAAATAATCTTTCATCTTTGCCAAACATTTTTCCGCTTCACCGCTCATACACGTTGTTACGAGTATGATATTCTTTTCACTAATGCTGTAATTATGCAGAAATGTATGAACCGGAGGTGTGAAAGTTCCTGCCCAAACAGGGCTGCCGATGATCAGGGTATCATATTTTTCCAGATCGATTGTTTCATTTTCAAGTTTCGGTCTTTCCCCAAATGTTGCGCTTTTTCCACCCCAAACATACTTGCTGACCTTTCCTGTCGGATACTCTTTTTTCGGAATCAGCCTAATTAAATCAGCAGCATGATCGCTCCCAATTTTTTTTGCAACAAATTCCATATTTCCTTCAAGCGAATAATAAATAATAGCTGTTTTCATGTTTTTACTCAACCTTTCTATTCAATCTATTTTTTTAATTTTATGTCTTTTTACTATCATATCATGATTTTTATTTAGCCCTCAATGCTTTTTTTATATTCGCTATTTGTTTTTTGCTCTTGAAAAATAAATACCTTTGGAACTTAAATCATTCTGCCTGTGATATAATAATAATTCAAATAAGATGAACCGATTATAAAACAGTTTAACTAATTTCAAACTACATTCTGGAGGTATTAACGATGTTAAATGGAAAAACAATTACTTTAGGCATTACCGCCTGCAGTCCTGCCATCAAAGCGCTTGATCTGATTAAAGAACTAAGGCATTTAGGCGCAGAAGTGCATGTTATTATGACACCTAATTCAGTCAACTTTGTCACCCCTTTGATGGTTCAAAGAGAAGCCGGAACACCGATTCAAATTGAACAGTTTGAGTTGCCGAAAGCTTTTGATTTAAATCACCAGGCTATTACAGTCAAATCCGATTTAATGTTGATTGCCCCAGCTTCTGCCGATACTTTAGGAAAGGCCGCCAATGGTATTGCTGATAATTTGCTTTCAACGAGCATTTTGTCGGCAAAATCTCCGATCTTGGTTGCTACCCACATCAACCCCACCATGTACAGCAAACCAAGTGTTCAGAGAAATATTGTTCAATTAAAAGATGATGGATTTATATTTGTTGAAAATCCAAACTCAGAGAGCAAGTATCCAAGCCTTTTTCCCGGTGTGGATGCAATAATTGAAAGAGTAAAGAAAATACTCACGCCCGCGTATAATTCGTAAAATTATACGGTTCATCCGGAAAGCACGCCGTTTAGGCCTGATAGTCTTAAGTGTTGCTGAATTTCAAGTTACATTAAAGTTTTCAGCGTTATTATAAGCATGCGAGATAAAAATCTCCCTTTTCTTTTTCTTTTCATTCTCAATCCCATATAAAAAAGCAACGCGCCCATCCGGGGTTCGTTGCTTTTTTACGTTTTTCTCAGAGATTTTTTTCTGCTGTATTAGTCTTCAAGAATAAATACAGATTTTGGTTTTTTGCACACCGGACAAGTCCAGTCTTCCGGTAATTCCTCAAACGGTATTTTGCCATCATAAACATAGTGACAAACTGAACATACCCAATGTTTTTTACCCGCCTTGGCCCCTTCTTTTCCAACGGTACCGCCGGATTTAAGCGTTCTGTAATCGCCATAGCTCATTGGCTGACCTTTTTGCGTTTTTTCGGCTTCGACAACATCGCAGATGAACAGGTAATGAGATTCCAAATCAATGACCGAAGCGACATTGAGGCTCATATAAGCGATCGTATTTTTATCCAGATAGGGATTTCCATTGCTGTCGGTTTTGTTGTCGATTCCATCAAATTTATCAACCTCACGTCCGCTTCTCATGCCAAAAGAACCAATCAGCTCCAACGGGCAGTCAAGGGACAGAACCGAAACGGTTAGACTTCCTTTTTTTCTGATCAGCTGAGTGGTGAAGTTTGCTTTCAGCATCGTTACATGCATACGTACCGGCTCAGCGGTTGCCTGAACGGCGGTATTGATAATACAGGCATTCTTCTTTCCGCCTTCTTCTACTCCGGCCACGAAAAGGCCATAGGTCAAACTAAACATTGCAGTTGTATCCATTATTACATTGCCTCCCATAAAATTTATCTACTATCAATTTACTACACTATCAATGATTTGTAAACAATAACTATTCGCAACTCGGATTTTTTCTTATATTAAATCGTGTTACGGGCGTAGTCTTTATGATCCAGTACAGACAACAGGTTAATATTTGATTGGTGTGATGATTTTCCGAAAGCCAAAAGAGAATTGATTATCAATCAACTCTCTTTTCAAAACCTTTTTCTTTTTTTGCGGATTTTTTCATTACTCGCTAAGATAGTCTTTAAATGCCTTTTTAAGGATGACCTCAAGCTCCACCGTTTCAATACAAAATACAATGGCCACACCTTCGACACGACAGCGGGCTTCTTTTACATAACGCTTGTTTGATTCATCATCGGTAATTGAAATCATGCAACTTTCCCCTTCGGATTTTAGAAAGGCTTTGATATGTCCGATGATTCCCCCAAGATCAGTCACTTCCTTTGCTACCTGCTTTAATAAATCGTCAAGGATTGTTTCTGATTCCTTGTAGTTTTTTTCAATATTGAATGTATACGAACCAACAATACTCATATCATGGGTGGTGATGGTAATCGGTTGGTGTTCGTAGTGATGAGGTTCTGATTCGTGGTGTTGGTGTTCATCATGATGTTCATCATGACATCCGCACTCGCAGTTTTCATCATGTTCATGATGCTTGATCTGATCGTTTTTCATTATTTAAAACTCCTTTATTCCTTACCGAGCACGGCATCGAATACGGCGGTGTCGATCGGCTCTGCCGCACTGATCCGGAAAAATTGCGCCACGTCGTTAAATGTTCTGATCGATGTTTCCACTTCTTCTAAAGTGTCTCCATCAACCAAATCCGCTTTGTTTATGAGAATGACATCGGCGGCATCCAGTTGGCCTTTAAGCAGCATTTCCATCGGACGAAACAATCTTTTCCACCGCTTCGCGTCGGTGACACAGGTAATACTGCAATCGGCATCCGGCAGTGACTGTTCAATGATTTCCCTGATATTATCCGGATACGCCACTCCGGTTGCTTCCATGATAATGATTTCAGGATTGAAGTCCCGAATGATATTGTGCAGCCCGATGACAAGTTCCCCAGACATCGTGCAGCAGACACAGCCGGAGAACATATTCGCCACTTCATAGCCGTTGCCGCGCAGCAGTTTGTCGTCAATACTGACTTCCCCGATTTCATTTTCCAGAATGACAACTTTTATTGTGTTTTCAGGGTTGTTTCCCATGATATATTTCGCCAGCTGGATGACAATACTTGTTTTTCCCGATCCTAAAAATCCCCCTAGAATTAGTATTTTCATTTTTTATTCACCTGATTTTTCTTAATTTGTCGTTCTGAGTTGTTTACTGATACACGGTTTTGCTGAGTTTTTTCGCTTCGTCTAAAACCCAACTGTTGACTTCCTGAACTTTAGGATTCTCAAAGTCGAGAGACGTCAGCATTCCATTGAAAATAAAACCGCCGTCGGGCGCAAGCTTCTTGTAGGTATCCCGTACCGCTTCACGGACTTCCTCTTCATCTATAACCGGCCATGTGCTCGGCATTGTGTACTCAAAGCCGCCGTTGATTGCAAGTTTTCGGCCATATTTTTTCTTCATGCCAACAAGATCATTCTGTACCTGAGCTGGATCCCAAACGTTTACACCAATATCAACCATTGAAGACATCAAGTCCTCACATCTTCCACAGTTATGGTAGAAGATCGGAACGTCTTCGTCTCGGACAAGGTCCAGACATTTTTTATACCGGGGCACGAAGATTTCATTAAATAGTTTTGGAGAAATAAAGGGATTAAGTTTTGACGCGGTATCGTCAAGTAGATAGTAGCCTTCAGGCTTGTAGTAATGAAGTAAGTTCTTGGTGATATAGAGTGAATGTTCAAGCATATAATCCAGCAGTTCTTCGACTTCTTCCTGTTCTTCATAGATGGCACAAAGCCCTTCTGTAAATCCCATAAATCCGATAAACTGTTGAAATAAATCCGCAAAACCACCGAGCACAAAGGCTGTCTTATCTGGATCCTGCACATATTTTTTCCGGTCTGCTTTGGCAGCAGCTTCCCAGTCAAATCCGGTGTAGTCCGGCGCTTTGATCGCGTCACGCCATTTTGTAACGTCGGTAAGAATAAAGTCGTTGGGTTTCGGAAGTGCTGCAAATTTGATCTCTTCACCAGTGACATAGGTTACACCCCAAGGATCTTTTCCACCGCCTGGACCCCTAAAACTTCCCAAAATACAGGGGTCTGCCATTGAATAAAGTGGCGCATCTTCGATACTGAAAAATGTGGATACCGGTACATATTCCGGCATTTCACCACGAGCCACGCGTAAAAAGTTTTCTTTCTGAGTTAAATGAGCTGCCATACTTTTTTCTCCTTTATTGTTTGAATTATAAATAAGTTTAATATTCATCATAAGCTTTGTCAAGAGATTAGTAAATATATTTTTATTTACAATATAACGTTTTCAATAAATGGAATAATCCAGCTATTTTGCCATTATCAATTTCAACAAAACTTTGTTCGCTATGAATTATCAGACTTTTTCCTTTTCATATTTGTTTTTAAACAGTCATTTATTAAATTCATATAATTTATTTGTCAGCCTTTCTCATGCAGAAATTTTTTGATACTGCGGCTGATTACATCGATGGTAAAATAGTCTGCATTGATTACGGTAAGTTTTGAATTGTAAATATCCTCCTGCACAACTTCCATTGCAAAAATTATGATGACCACATTTCCATCTTGATCGCGCCAGGGAACGGAGTTCTTTCCTTTTTTAGCATATCTGAAAAAATGATCAATCTCCTTTTCACTCCAGGGTAGATAAAATCCTTCAGCTTTAAGAAACACATCAATTTTTCCCAGTCGTATTCCGTATCCCTTTAATCTCTGCACCTTATTTTTCATTTTTCATTCCTTCCTTTCAGTATTGGATTCGATATTTTCGAAACTGATTGTAAAACTCACGTCACTCGATTTATTCGATACCATTGGATTATTTTATACCATAACTTAACGATGTTCTCTTCCCCAGCTGCACATATCGTTCACCAGGGGAATCAGACTCTGTCCCTTTTCCGTCAGGGAATATTCCACCTTCGGGGGTACCTGAGGGTATTCTTTTCGAAGAATGATATTTTCACCCTCCAGTTCCTTGAGCTGAGAACTCAGCATTTTGTGCGTGATTTTCTCAATATTCTTTTTTAAAACCCCATACCTCACCGTTCCCATACAGGCAAGAAGATAAATGATTTTCAATTTCCACTTCCCAGTAACGATAGACAGCGTATATTCAAAGGGTTCCTTGTTATTTACAAAACAGATTTTTTCCGGCATATCTATCACTTTCCTTTTTGTATGTATCACACAAAATAGTGCGTACTATTCTTATTTTCATAAACTCATTATAATAAAAGAGCAAGAAAAATTCAACTTTATAATGAAAAGGAAAAAATAATTATGATAATTGATGGACATTCACATGTAACCCTGCCAATTGACGAACACATAAAAGAAATGAACCGCGTCGGTATCGATAAAACCGTCCTGTTTTCAACCTCTTTCCATCCCGAAGCCGCTGAAAATGCCAGTGAAGTAAAACAAGCCATGACCTACCTCAACAATTTGCTCGCCGGTAAAATGGGGGCGATGATTCAAGTACGCAAAAAATCAATTGCCGAACTCATGAACGCCATCCATTGCTATCCGGACCGTTACGTCGGCTTCGGCGCTGTTCCCCCGGGCTTGGATGAAGATGCAACAATGGCGTATGTGGAAGAGAATATTCATCGCAACCATCTGGCCGGCATGGGCGAATTTACAATCGGAAGCGGCCAAATAGCTCTTCTTAAAAACATTTTCATGGCTTCGCGTGAATTCGGGAATCTCCCGATCTGGGTGCATGCCTTTTTCCCGCTGACTTTAGCAGATATCCAGAAAATTGCCGATTTTGCCCGAAAGTATCCCCGTACGCCGGTCATTCTGGGGCACCTGGGAGGAAACAGCTGGCTGGAAACGATGGATCTGGTAAAAGAAATTCCCAATCTATATCTGGACACCTCCGCCTATTTTTCCACTTTTGTTCTGGGTACGGTGATTAATGAACTGCCTGAAAAGTGCCTTTTCGGCGTTGACCGGCCCTTCGGCGATCTCCAGCTGTCCAGAGAAGCCATCCTGAAGGTTTCAAAGTCGTCCGCTGTTGCAGACGCCGTTCTCGGCGAAAATATCGCTGAGTTGCTGGGGATTTGAAAAGAAAAAGCCGATTAGAAAAAATTTTCTAATCGGCTCTATACTTTTTATCGATCTAAGCCAACCCAAAAGCGGTTGACTTTCAGTTTATTTTGGCAGTGTTACTGTAAAGCAGCTGCCTTTGCTTAAACGGCTTTCTGCCTCAACTGAACCGCCGTGAGCCGTCACAATGGACTTAACAATGGCAAGACCGATACCTGATCCTCCGGTCATGCGGTTCCGACATTTATCGGCACGGTAAAAACGTTCAAAGACAAATGGCAGTTCATCTTCCGGAATACCAATGCCGGTGTCTTTGATGCTGATCTTCACCCACTGATCCATATCAGCGCATAAGATTTGAATCAAACCGCCATCCGGGGTATATTTCACAGCATTGGACAGCAGATTAATCAGGACCTGACTGATTCTGTCCCGATCAGCCAAAATATCCGAGCCGTTTCCGTCTATTGAAATCCGCAGATTTTTTTTACTGATGTCTGCTTCAAAATTTCCAACAGCCTTTTTAGCAAGCCCGATAAGATTAATTTTTGTTTTATCAAGTTTCAAATTTTCACTTTCAACTTTTGCAAGGCTCTCCAAATCAGATGTAATCTTGCCGATCCGCAATATTTCATCATAGCAGCTTTGCAGTCGCTCGGTGGTCGGTTCCCATACTCCTTCTATCATGGCCTCGATATGAGTGCCGATTGATGTAATAGGGGTTCGTAATTCATGGGCGACATCCGCCGTCAATTGTTTTCTCAACGCTTCCTGTTTGCCCAGTGAATCAGCTAAATGGTTAATTGAGCCAATCAGTTCATCCAATTCCCGGGTATTGGAGTTTCCTTCGATACGAGCTGCATAATCCCCGTCGGATATCTGTCTGGTGGCATTGACGGTTTTTAAAATGGGACGGCTAAAGCGTTTAGCCAAAATTGTACCCACCACGACCGAAAAGAAGAGTGAAAAAATGGCAATGCCAATTAAAATTTCATTCAGTGCCTGTAAAAACTGAAAATCATTTTCGTTTAGGAAATACGGTCCATAATAACCGATGCTGACGGTCCCGATTTTTTCACTGTTAGCTGTAATATCAACAGTTTTCGATGTAAACTCCCCATTTAACTGGGGGTACTTCATTGCCATACTTTGAGTAATATCATTCATTACCTGGGAACACTGATTCATGTCACAGGTTTGGGCATCCCAGATGGTCTGCTTGTCCAGATCGTAAACCGTGATGATATAGCCGTCATAAAGGGCGTCCATACCAATCGTCTGGACAAAGTTTGTATCCCATGTTTTTGTCGCTGCATCGTAGTGTTGACTGAGGCTGTTCGCAATCTCCTGAGTCTGGTTCAGTTGCTGACTTGCCAGGTAGGTGGTGAATTGCTTTTCAATCAGGAAATTCGCCAAAATGCTGATGAGGGCAATGGTAATCAGCATGACCAGAGCGATCGTTGACGATAACTTTGTTCGCAGACTATGCTTCATTCTGAGCACCCCCAAATTTATAACCGACGCCAAAGATCGTCAGGATATAAACCGGATTTCTGGGGTCGCTTTCAATCTTTTGTCTGAGATTTTTGATATGACTGTCCACGGCGCGGTCATATCCTTCGAACTCATCCCCAAAAGCGACTTTAATCAAGTCCTCCCGCGTAAAAACTTTGTTTGGATATTTTATCAACGCTGCCAATAAAGTAAATTCATGAGGCGTGAGACTGATCTCAATGCGGTTTTTTTTTACCATGTGGCTTTCAAAATCAACTTCCAAATCGCCATGATTGAATGATGTTTTATTATACAAGGGGATCAGATCATCGCTTGATCTGCGCAGGACGGCTTCGATTCTTGCATAGAGTACTTTTAAACTAAACGGCTTTGTCATGTAATCATCAGCTCCGATGTTTAGCCCTTTCAATAGATCTGACTCCTCAATTTTTGCGGTTAGCATAATAATCGGTACCCGGGATTTTTTACGAATCTCGACACAGATTTCTTCCCCTGACAAGTCAGGCAGCATCAGATCTAATAATATCAGAGACAAACTCTCGCTTTCAAATATAGCCAATGCCTGTTGGCCATTTTCCGCAGAAAAGACGGTGAAGCCTTTGCTTTCCAGAAAAGACGTCACCACTTCAAGTATTTTAACTTCATCATCAACCACAAGCACTTTTTTTAAATGATTGTTCATTTTTACGTCCTCCGCATCAAGCCCTTTGCTTCAGCTGGTTCAGTCGATTACTTCAAAACCCTCTTCCGCAATTGCCTGTTTAAAACTCTCTATCGTTGCCTGGTTGTCATTATACTCTATTATAACAGTTTTTCCCGGCAGATCAACCGTCACGTTTTCAACACCAGCCAGTTCGCCAACGCCATTTTTAACCGCTCTTTCACAGTGGGAACAGGACATGCCTTCGACATTCAATGTTATTTTTTTCATTTTAATCTCCTCTAAATTTTACTTAACTCAATATTTTTACAATCACCGGCAATGATTTGATATCATTTTTCATGGCTTTATCATAAGCTTTTACAATGATCAACGATAACCCGAAGCCGATGATTCCTCCGACTACTTGAAACGGCACCAAAGACTGTCCCAACTGATTTCCAATAAAACCTCCCAAAACAGCGCCGGCCGCCGCCGCCAGTAATGGTACAAGATATACCACAAATGCTGCCAGAACCATACTCGCTTCCTGCATCTCAAATGTGACTCGTTGCCCCGGCTTGGCCGAAATCGGATTTTGAACATTCATGAGAATGGCATTATCCCCCGGGCAGGCACCACAGTTTTCACAATCTCCGTGTCGGGCCGCTTTAACTTTTGCCAGGTTTCCATCCACTTCAACAACAACTCCAAATTCTTCCTGTTTCATTTTATTCTCCTTTTTTTTATTTTGGTTTAAATCCTTTGAGTCGGAGTGCATTGGTGAGCACCGACACCGAGCTGAAGGACATGGCCGCGGCGGCAAAGATTGGATTGAGCAACGGTCCGCCAAAAAGATAGAGGAGTCCGGCTGCAACCGGTATTCCCGCAACATTGTAGCCAAATGCCCAGCCGAGATTTTGCCTGATATTACGGATCGTGCTTTTACTGAGCTGGATGGCGGTTGCTACGTCCATCAGATCGCTTTTCATCAACACAATATCCGCCGACTCCATCGCCACATCGGTGCCGGAACCAATGGCAATGCCGATATCTGCCTGAACCAATGCTGGGGCATCATTAATGCCGTCACCCACCATGGCCACTTTTTTACCCTCAGCCTGAAGCTTTTTAACCGCGCTTGACTTATCCTGGGGCAAAACTTCTGCCAGAACACGATCGATGCCAACCTGTTTGGCAATGGCTTCAGCCGTCTTTCGGTTGTCACCTGTAATCATCGCTACTTCAATACCCATTGCATGAAGCTTCGCAATCGCTTGAGCACTGCTGGCTTTGACAATATCCGCCACGGCAATCATCCCGGATAGTTTGCCATCCACAGCAATATACATGGGGGTTTTCCCTTCTGCCGCCAATCTGTCGGAATCTGCTTCGAGGACTGTCAGGGCGATGTTATTCTCATCCATCATCTTTCGATTTCCAAGAAGAACCCGGGCACCGTCAATTTCCACTGAAATACCCGCTCCGGGAATCGCCTCAAATCGGTCTGTTTTCAAAAATGTTAGATTTTCCTTTTCGGCACCTCTGACAATCGCTTCGCCAAGGGGATGCTCCGATCCTTTTTCAGCCGAAGCCGCGATTTGCAAAAGTCCGTTTTTGTTACCCCCGGCAGTCGTGACAATATCCGTTACTTCTGGCTTGCCCTCAGTGATGGTCCCTGTTTTATCAAAAACAATCGTATTAATTTTGTGAGTGGTTTCCAGTGCTTCACCACCCTTGATTAAAATGCCGTATTCGGCGCCTTTTCCGGTTCCAACCATAATCGCCGTCGGTGTTGCCAGGCCCAAAGCACAGGGGCAGGCAATGACCAGCACCGAAATAAAAATCGTCATCGAAAAGACCAGTGACTGTCCGCTGAGATACCATCCCAGAAATGCAGCAACAGCAATTCCAAACACGATCGGAACAAAATAACCGGATACGATATCTGCCAGCTGAGCGATGGGTGCCTTTGACCCCTGCGCATCTTCAACCAGTTTGATGATTTGCGCCAGAGCGGTATCCCCGCCAACTTTGGTAGCCCTAAACTGGATCATGCCGTTCTTATTGATGCTGGCGGCATACACCTCATCACCGGTTTTTTTATCAATCGGCATGCTTTCACCGGTGAGCATCGATTCATCAATGGCAGTGTTTCCTTCAATGACCACACCATCAACGGGAATTTTACCTCCCGGTTTGACTAAGATCACATCATCAATTTCCACTTCATCGATGGGTGTTTCTGCTTCAACGCCGTTGCGAATAACAATGGCCGTTTTTGGCGCAAGCCCCATGAGTTTTTTAATCGCTTCGGACGTTTTTCCCTTCGATACCGCTTCTAAGGATTTTCCCAGCAGGATCAGGGTAATGATCACCCCTGCTGTTTCAAAATATAAGTTCTGTACCGCTCCGAAATTACCTGTTGTAATCTGGTACACAGAATACAGACTGTAAAGAATGGCGGCTGATGTTCCCATCGCGATTAATGAATCCATATTGGGGCTTCGCTGGATCAAAGCTTTGAATCCAACCCGGTAGAATTTATTCCCGGTAATAATAATCGGCATCACCAGTAAAATTTCAGCAATGGCATAACTGAGAGGGTATTGCATCGGTTTTAGAAACTCTGGAATCGGGAAGTGGAGCCACCCGATCATGGCGCCCATGGCCAGGTAAAGCAGAGGAATGCAAAACCCCGCCGATACCATAAACTTTGTCCAGAGTGTACTGATTTCTTTTTGCTTGCGCAACCGGTCCTCGTCGATAGCGCCTTTTTTCTCGCTTTCAAGCGCCTTGTAGCCTGCTTTATCAATAGCTTCACTGATTTTAAGTCGGGTAACTTGCTGTTCATCATATTCGACCGACAGTTTTTCAGTGGCAAAATTAACCGTCACTTTTGTTACATGGTCAATTTTACTGACAACCCTTTCGATCCGTGCTGCACAGGCCGCGCAAGTCATTCCGCTGATCTTGATCGTTTCCTTTTTCATTAAATTCCTCCTTCTTTCCCGTTCCATTACATTCCTTACTTTTACTGGTTATTAATGTTGTTGCACATGCGGCAGCCACTGCCAGCAGCCAAACCCGTATTCCCGAAATAACCGCTGATATCCTGACTGGTGACATTGTTAATATCATCAACGACCGTTATTTTGCTTTTTATCATCCCCATCCAGCAACTAAAAGGAACTGTGCCGGTTTCGGTTGGTGTAAACTCAATGATGTTGTCACCGGGTACCAGTTTCTGCTGAATATTGTATTTAGGAACGAGGATTTGATTGTTACATCCATTGATATCATTTGCCTCCGCCTGAATGATCCACTTAACCGGCACCCCAACCTTGACGGTAATGGGTTCATAGCTGTTAGGGCTTAGTTTCGTGGTTATCGTCTGACCCCCCCCGCTGTCAACCGCTGCCGTATTATTTAAGGAAGTCTCGGCCGACACCGAACCACTGCCGCTTACAAAAGGCAGGGCGAACCCTGACAAACTCATGCCGTTGCTGAACATGAAACCGCCAAGTAATAGAACTAATACACCACTTACCGTCATCATTTTAGCAGCAAACTTTTTGCTCAGCAGTGAACTGAGCGCTCCCAACCCAAACATCAGCGGGACGGTTCCTAAGCTGAACAACAGCATCGCCAATGCCCCTT
>JGI24143J45723_1000671_pt1 | contig 17243 bp, 9 predicted proteins | sample BarGraIncu00432A_FD_45723 | JGI IMG/M metagenome (IMG submission 45723) | reverse complement strand
CGGCAAGCGAGCCGGTTCCGCTTGGTGCCTGGGTTAGCGTCAAGCCGGGTATGGCTTGTTTGAAAACCCGCAATCCGTAGCTGCCGGTGTCCAGCAAGATATCGTGCACCGTCTGGCAGGTGGAACCTCCGGGGTTGCAAATCGTCACACTAACGCAGGGTTTGTTGAGGTAACCGTCTGACGTTGCGGCCGAACAAAGCGATCCGTTAACGGTGATGGCCATAACGTTCGCTCCCGGAGCGCTGCCGGCTGTTACTGCCAGATCGGTCGAAGCGGAAAGGTTCCCTTGAGTTGCCGTGATGGTCGCTGTTTCGGCGAGCCCCGAGGTGGCCGTGGAGAGAAGACCGGCTGCGCTGATCTGAAGCGCGCCACTGGAACTCCAGGTTACCTGTGAGGTTACATCCTGGTCGCTGCCGTTGGAGAAATGCCCGGTTGCGGCGAACTGCTGAGAGGCTCCATGCGCGAGGGTCGCATGGGCCGGGGTTACCGTGAGAAAGGCCAGAGTCGCAGGTGTGACGGTCAGGGTTGCCTGACCGGAGACGCTCCCCGACACGGCGATAACCGTGGTGCTGCCGGCTGCGAGGGAGCTGGCAAGGCCGCTACTGCCGGCGGCGTTACTGATGGTGGCGCTGGAGGCGTTCGAGCTGCCCCAGAAGATCGAGCCGGTCAGGTCCTCCTGGGTTGCGTCGGAAAAAAGGCCGGTGGCGCTGAATTGCAGGGCCGCCCCGGCTGGCAGGCTTGGATTTGCCGGGGTGACCGTGAGGGAAACCAGAGTTTTCGGAGCCAAGCTGGCGCTCGCGATGACCAGATGCTCCACCGTCAAGCTACCGCTCCGTACGGTCAGTTTGCCGGGCAGGGTGCTCTCCCCGCTGACCGTACTGAAGTCGGCCTCCACCCCTCCCTTGAGGAAAACATTGATGCCGCGATTAAGCGTGAGGGAGTTGTCGCCCAGGATGAGGTTCCTGGCCACGATCCGTGCCTCGGGTTTGGCTGCGTTGTAGGCTTGCTGGAGGGTCTGGTACGGGGTCTGATCTCCGGTTATCTGCACCAGCGGGATCAGACCGAAGGCGGCGCTCACCAAGCTATCGGCGTTCAGCACTACGCTGCAGTCGCCCTGCCCGCTGATGCTGCTGCACCCGGACCACCCGTTAAAGGCATATCCGGAAGCCGGCGAGGCGTGCAGGGTGAAATTGGTGCCGGTAGCAAAGCTGCCGGAGCAACTGGTGCTTGGTGACGAGCAGGTGAAGCTGGGCGGCTGGTTCAGGTTGTTGAGCGAACCGCTGCCACTAAGCTCGGTGGAAAGGGCGTATTGGGTCGGCGCCAGCTGGTGCACTGGCAGAGCCTCACCCAGACTCGGGAGTAGCCCGATCCAAACCCCGAGGAACCAAGAAATTCCCACCCGTAAATAGTTCACCATGCAATCCCCCTCCGCACTTCACCCTGATGCAACGAAGCAGGACGCATTATAGTTCATACTGGGTAACTTTCTGTCATAAAAAGTTGTTGTGGAGGGCGCACTTGGTGATTTGCTTGCCAGTCTGTCCTGCGCGGATGATGCAGAGGCGCATTGCATGGGTCTCTTTCGCCTGGGTCACACTTGGATAACTAGAGTTCGTCAGCGCTGAGACGCATGCAATGCGTCTCTACCTGAGGGGTAAGATGGGACGGTTGGCTGTTTTGCCTATTGGTGTAGGTTTAAGTTTGCCCGGCTGCTCGCAAGGTACATTTTACGGTAGCGCTCAACCGGTCGGGCCAGACGGCAGTCCGGAGTAGAAAAAAAACTGGTTTCTTCCCTGCTCCTTGGCCTGGTACATGGCGATATCCGCGCATTTGAGCAGGGCGCCGACGTCCGTGCCGTCATCGGGATAGATGCTGATGCCGACGCTGACCGTCACCGACGCTGCATTTTCTCCCAACTCGAAAGGGACTGCCATGGTGTTGACGATGCGCTGTGCGACTTTCGCGGCATCTTCGGACTGGGCCAGCTCGCCCAGGATGACGGTGAACTCGTCGCCTCCCAGCCGGGCCAGGCAATCCGAGTGCTTCGCGGCCAGGTTCTGCGAGCGGTCGGTCTTTCGGACGCAGCCGGAGAGCCGGGTGGCAAAACCCTGCAGCAGCTTGTCGCCGACATCGTGCCCCATGGTGTCGTTCACTTCCTTGAAATGGTCCATGTCGAGAAACATCATGGCTACCTTCAGACCGCTCTGTTCTGCCCGGGCCAGGACCTGCCGAAGGTTCTCCTTGAAAAGGACCCGGTTGGGGAGCCCGGTGAGGCTGTCAAAATAGGCGAGTTCCCTGATCTGTTCCTCCTGCAGTTTGCGCTCGGTGATGTTCTGCACGGTCCCGGTCACCCAGAGGGGATGCCCCGACTTGTCGTCGATGACTTGGGCCTCGGTGTGTACGTAGCGCGTGGCTCCTTCCGCGATGATTATTTTGTGATCGATGCTCACTTGCTTTTCGTTTGCCAGGGCCTCTTTGATTGCGCTGTCCACCAGCTCCTGGTCCTGCGGGTGCACCGAGTTGAGGAACGAGTGGTAGGTCCTGTCGAACCCGATCGGGTCGACCGCGAAGATGCGAAAGGCCGCCTCGGACCAGTTGAGCACGTCGTTTTTGACGTCCCACTCCCAGCTCCCGATCTGGGCGATGTGCTGGGCGTGGTTCAGGCTGGCCCGGCTCTTGCTTAAGTCCTTTAGTATCTGGCTTGCCCGCAGCATGTAGCGCACCCGGTAACTGAGCACCAGCCAGTTGCACGGCTTGGAGATGAAATCGGTCGCGCCGGTGTCGTACGCCTTTTTTATCGAGTCGATATCATCGAGCCCGGTCATCATGAGAATCGGCGTATTCCACCCCTCGGGATGCCTGCGGATCTGTTTGCACACGGTGAACCCGTCAATAAAGGGCATCAGCACGTCCAAAAGGATGATCTCCGGCGTGGTCTGGTCGAAAAGGTCCAGCGCCTGCCGGCCGTCGTCCGTCTCGGAGACCTCGAAGCCGGCCCGCTCCAGGGATTCCCTGGCCAGTAGGCGGGTGGTGAAGTCATCATCCACGATCAGCACGGTTCCGGCAGCCTTGGTCGCTTCATTTTCCATGATCTGCACCCTCCAGGGTAACCGCCAGGGAGCGGTACACCGCTGCATATTCCGACTCGATCCGTACCATCAGTTCCTCTGAACCGTCGAAAGCGCGGTCGCGCCCCACGGCTTCCATCTTTTGACAGAGCTCGACAAGCCCCTGGGCACCCAGGTAGGCGCTGCTCGACTTGAAGGAGTGAGCCGCCAGCCTTAGCTCGTCCGGCACATTGGCCGCTAGTGCCTGGCGCATGCTGTTCAGATGCTTGGGGGAGTCGTCGAAGTAGCGGTTGATTACCCTGTTGAGCAGGCTTGGGGCACCCTCACGCTGCAGCACCCGGATATTGTTGAGGCTCGCCTGGTCAATGACCGCTGACTCGGCGCCCGGTCCTCCCTTCGGCTCGACGGCCTCAGGCGCGTGGCCCCCCTCTCCGGGGAACTCCAGGTTTGCGGCGCCTCCTGACGCCGGCGTGGTGGGGGCGGCGCACTCCGGAAGCCAGCGGGTAAGTGCTGCCTGCAGCATCTTTTTGTTGCACGGCTTGGACAGGTAATCGTCCATCCCCGCGCTAAGGCAGCGTTCGCGGTCAGCCTCCAGAGCGTGAGCGGTCAGCGCGATAATCGGGATGTGACGCGGCGCGCGGTCCGCGGCGGCACGCTCCCGTTCGCGTACGACCGCTGCCACCTGATACCCGTCCATTTCGGGCATCTGGCAATCCAGCAGCACCAAGTCGTAGTGGCTGCGCTCCAGTTCCTCCAGGGCCAATCTCCCGTTTTCCGCCGAAGTGACCAGGTAATGGAGGCTTTCCAGCATGGCTGAGCTCACGTCCAGATTGACCGGATTATCATCGACCAGCAGTATGCGCCGGGAGCCGCCGCCAGAGGCCGGGATTTCCAAGCGCTTTGGCGCCGGCGCAACCGTCTCCGCCGCTTTCCCGGTCATGATGGCGATGCGTTTCAAAAGCTCCTCCTGCTTTACCGGCTTGTCCAGATAGCACTCGATGCCAGCCGCCAGCGCGCGTTCCAGGTCGCCGTTCTTGCCGAAGGAGGTGAGCATCAGCAGGGGCATCTCCTGGCTGGCGGGATCTGCCTTGATGGCGCGTGCCAGTTCCACCCCATCCATTTCCGGCATCATCAGATCGAGGATCGCCAGGTCGTAGCGGGGGGCGTCGGGGCGCTGGATGAGGGCGAGCGCTTCCTTCCCGCTCGCGGCGCAGTCGCACGCCATATCAAAGAAGGTGATCTCCTGCTGCAGGATGCTCAGTGCCGTGGCGTTATCATCGACAATCAGCACGCGCAGTCCCTGCAGGGAGCGGCGCACGGCATGCGCCGCGCTCTCCCCGGCGGGAAGTTCTTCCAGCCCGACCCTGAACCAGAAGGTGGAGCCGACGCTGGCGGTGCTGGTCACTCCGATGCTTCCCCCCATCAGTTCCACCAGTTGTTTGATGATGGTGAGCCCCAGCCCGGTCCCCCCGAACTTGCGGGTCATGGATTCGTCGGCTTGGGAGAACTGCTCGAAGATGGTGGCGATTTGCGTGGCTGGAATCCCGATCCCAGAATCTTTAACCTCGCAGAGGAGCTGCAGGGTATTGCCGACTTTCCCCGCGCTGCGCGCCGTGACGATGACCTCGCCACGCTCGTTGAACTTCATGGCGTTGCCGACCAGGTTGACGAGGATCTGGCGCATCCGGACCGGGTCGCCCGCCAGGGAGTCCGGGAGAGCCTGGTCGATCTGGCATGCCAGTTCCACCCCTTTGCGCATGGCGCTTTCAGCGAACATTTCCACGACCGATTCCACGACCGTCCGGATGCAGAAAGGGACCGTCTCCAGTATCATCTTTTCCGCCTCGATCTTGGAGAGGTCGAGGATATTGTTGATGATGCAGAGCAGCGCCTCCCCGGAGGAGCGCACGATTTCCAGGTAGCCGTGCTCCTTTTGGGGGAGGTCGCAGTCCAAAAGGAGCTCGGTCATGCCGAGTATGCCGTTCATCGGGGTGCGGATCTCGTGACTCATATTGGCAAGAAACTGGGACTTGGCACGGTTGGCAGCTTCGGCGGACTCCTTTGCCTTGCTGAGCTCCTTGGTGCGGGTGGCGACCTTTTCCTCCAGTTCCTCGTGGTGGCGCTCCAGCATCCCGTCGCGCAGCTCGATCTGGTCCAGCATCTCGTTGAAGCCGGTGATCAGTTCACCCAGTTCGTCGTCCGACTCCCGAGTCGCCCGGATGCTGTAGTTGCGTTTGCGGGTGACCAGCTTCATCTTCTCCAAAAGGTGGAAGAGCGGCTCGGATATGAAGCGCTGCAGTTTGGAAGATACGGCATAGGCGATCAGCAGGGAGACCAGCAGGATGCCGACAAAAATGTTCATCAGGGCGTAAAGGCGGCTCGTCAGTTCACTGAGGTCGGACTTGAGGACGATGGTGCAAATCTGCTGGCCGTCGAGATAATACGGGACGACCGTATTGAGTTCTCCGCCCGGGAAAAAGAGCGAGCTTGAGTCCTGCTTCAGCCTGGCCAGTTCGGCCGTGGGGATACTCTCACCCTCGGGGCCGCGGATTATCCGGAGGTCTGATGCGCTCCCGGGGGCGATCCCTTTTCTGCGGTACGAGGCGAAGACCCGGTTGCCGTTGGTGACGACGTAGGCTGCCATGATGTGCTGGTCGTGGGCGAGCCTGCCGAGGGTTTCTTCTGCCGAATTGGGGTCGTTGAATGCCACCGCTGCGGCCGAATTGCCGCCGATGATGCTTCCCAGGATTGCCTGGTCCTTTCTAAGACCGGTCAAAAAGAGGATCGCTTCGCTGACGAAGATGGCGCTGACCGTCGTGAAGAGCACGACGCCGCAGGTGAAAAGAATCACGCTCATGAGCTTACTTCGAATGGAGAAGTTGCGGAAATTCATGTGCGAACCCTTTTTACCTCAGCCATTTGAAAAAGATCCGACTAGGTGGCCCCGGGTCGCCGGTGGCAGCCGCCTGACAGGGGGAGGCACGAGTTGATTGGGCCGACACCCCTGTCTTTTTGCCAAGGCACAACCTGTGATTTGTCCAGTACTTAGTATTTGTGTGAGCTAATGTTAATTTATCGGGGGAGATTGTCAAATGCGGCTCGTCCTTCCGGCCCTAAGCTGAGGGGGGCTGAAACGAAGCAACTGGAAAGTAAACCTGAGGAAAAAGGAGGGGATGACAGCTAAAATAACCAGCAAGCAGGGACCATGACAGACGCAGGAGGCACGACCGTAGGAGGCACGACCGTAGGAGGCACGACCGTAGGAGGCACGACCGTAGGAGGCACGACCGTAGGGGCGAATGATCATTCGCCCCTACACTGCTTTGAAAGGCCAGAAGTTCTGAGCGGCAGCGAGCCTGAGCAAAGGAAATCAGCCAGGGCCGCGACGACTTCAACCTGCCCGGTCTGCGGAAAAGGAGCTGTTGTTACCTGCTGCTGCCTGGAGGAAAGCAGCAATTTCGGGAAAGGATTCGAAGATGGCATCCGGGCCGGAATCGGTTATTTCATCCCGGCTGCCGTAACCATAAGTAACTGCGGCAGTTTTGATCCCGTTCTTTTTGCCTCCGAGGATATCGAACTTCCGGTCACCCACTATCAGGGTAAGCCCGGGATGGAGATTCTCCACCTGGAGAAGGTGGGCAATCAACTCGCCTTTATCGGTCAAGCGGCCGTCAAGTTCGCTACCGTGAATCCCGTGGAAGAACTTGGTCAGGCCGAAGTGTTCAAGAATCCTTGTGGCAAAAACCTTCGGCTTGGAAGTCGCCAGGAAGACGCCGAAACCGGCCTCCCTTATTTTACCCAGAGAGGAGGAGACCTCGTCGTAGAGTATGTTTTCGAACATGCCCGTGACTGAATAGCGCGCCCGGTAATGGAGCAGCGCCTGGTCGAGCAGATCGTCATCGCTCGTGTTGAGCAGGCGCGCGAAGGAGTCTCTCAGTGGAGGGCCGATGCACCAGGTAAGTTCCTCAGTCCCCTGCGCCGGCGCTCCGAGTTGGTCGAGGGAAAACTGGATGGAGCGGGTTATCCCCTCCTTGGGGTCGGTGAGGGTTCCATCCAGGTCGAAAAGGATGTTGGTGACATTCATGCTTGATTCTCCATGGTCTGGTTTACTGGTGTCGTTGGTGGCACGGTGTCTAAAGAAGGAAGCCATTGATACCCCGCTCCCTAACCCTGGCAGCCACTTTACTCCAACAGACAATAAATTGCAGCCCATTTGGCATATGCGGCTTCCATTTCATTGCTAACTTGCATAGAAAGGAGGCTGATTTACCATGCAGAAGCAATAGTGATATCTTTCAGTCACAATTATGGCAGATGGCAGCGAAATGGGGTACTATCTGTTAATATGGTTCGATTCATGTAAGGACCATACTGGTAGGCAGGCAGCTCTCAAAGCGTATATGGAAAAAACTGACGATTCGATGGCCACAAAAGTTCTGGTGTGACAGTAATGTTTTTTCTTCTATTGATTCTTAGATCGATTGTTTCGGATACTGCAAGGCGGCTCGTGGCAGCCGTGCCGAACTTGCCCGTGCGCTACCTGGTAACTCTCGTGCTCGCTAGCTCCCTCTGCTACTCGCCGGCCGGAGCGGCTGAGCGTGCCACTGATACCGTTGCGGCCACGCAACCTATCTCCGGGGACAGTGCGCCCGGGCCGGCGAGCGCTGCGCCGCCAGCTACAACCGCTGCGCCGTCTCTGGATCCTGCGCCGCCAGCAGCAACCGCTGCGCCGTCTCTGGTGCCCGCGCCGCTCGCTGCACTGGCGCCGCTCGCTGCACTGGCGCCGCTCGCTGCACTGGCGCCACCGCCTCTAGAGCCTGCGCTCCCTGCGCTGCCGGCGCTGCTTGCTCCGTCCCCGCCAGAGCCCGCGCTCCCCGCCCGGCTGCCGTCTGCGCCGGGGGAGGGGGCTGCACCGGAAAACACCTTTAAGCATAAGATGATGTCTCTGTTGGGAAAAACCGCGGACCAGACCCACAACCTTGTGGAGCGCGGCATCCTGCGGCAGGTGGTCCGCTTCGATGATTTCTTCGGCAAGGCGAATAACGAGCAGGAATTGCATACCTCGTACCTGCTGCGCTGGCGCAACTCTTTTCGCCTGCAGACGGGAGGGGGCTTTAACTTTGGGACGACACTACGTGCCAATATAGAGCTTTCCAAGATCAGCGAACGCCTGCTGCTAACGGTTTCCGGGGATGACAAGTCGGACTCCTTCGCTCCGAGCCTTCCGGAGGACCCGGGCAATCCGGGATTTGACAGGACCTTCCGGTCTGCCCGAATCGTCAACACGGAACTGCGCTACCAATTGATCCGGACCCAGGCGACCGACTTTTTCCTGGGGAGCGGCGTAGAGCTGATACTGCCGCCCCAGGTCTTTGCCAGGGCCCGTTTTCAAAACTACCAAAGGATTGACGAATTCTCCCTGGTCCGCTTCGCGGAAACCCTCTTCGCCAAGACTCCCTATGGCGTCGGCGAGACCACGGAGCTTAGCTTTGAGCATTCGCTCAATCCGGAGACCCTGCTGCGCCTGGCTAATAGCGGCACGGTCTCACAGGAGTTTAGGGCGCTCGAGTGGGGCAGCGAACTCTCTTTGCTGCACGAGTTCTCTACCCGCAGCGCGGTCACCCTGACCGGCGGCATCTACGGCAACACGGGTTTTGCCGACTGGGTAAACAATTATCGGGTACTGCTGCGCTACCGTCGTAACTTCCTGCGCCCCTGGCTTTTTTACGAACTGGAGCCCCAAGTGACCTGGCCGCGCAACTCGGACGGCGGCTATTCCCGGACCTATGCCGTGACCTTGCGACTGGAGATCGGGTTTCAGGGGGCGGAAAAAAAGCCCGGCGGCTCTGCGGCACTCCCTTGACCCTGGGCTTACGGTTTGCGGAATCTTGTTCTGGCTGTGGTTTTGTAACAGGCGATGGCATTGGCGAGGGCATGTTGTACGGTAGCGCCGCACCTCATGATGGTGCTGCCATCAATTAATTCGATGGTGCACCTGAATTTCGGGGCACAGCTATAGAGGCAGGGAAGTGTTTGTGGCATCGGCTCAGTCTTGATATAGACAATATCCCAATTTACCATGTCGAAACTCCAGTGAAAAGAAACTCTCCTCCAGCGCGCTTACCATTCGATGCGTCTTCACTCCACCAAGGTTTTTACCGTTCGATTCGCTCTATTTAGGGGCCCGATCCTTCTGACGCGCAGGTTTAACCCGCAATCACAGTTGTTGACCTTTACCTTGTTTTGTTGGTAACATTTAATTGTGCAGTCTACCATGGCAACGGTTGATGGGAAGGGCCACTGGAAAAAAGGGGGCCTAACCGGGCGGAGGCTTTGGTTGCTCATTCAGGCACGTACGCTTGACAGTTTAGCCGGACCCTATACACTGAAAGGCATTAAATCTGGCTAATTAGGTTTGCCCGCCCTCATTCAACTGGATCCCATCTGCACAAGTGAGAATTCTGCAGCAAACCACTAACAACAGGCTGACCACGCCTGTCAAAGAGGGCAGGTCGGTACAGTCGAAAAGGGGGACGTCATGCTTTGGACAATCGTAGTGATTTTGCTAATACTTTGGCTTTTGGGGCTTGTGAGCAGTTATACGATGGGGGGAATGATCCATATCCTGCTTGTGATTGCCGTCATCATGATAGTCGTCAATCTCATTCAGGGGCGTCGGTCACTGTAGTAAGGAAACCAACCGCCACCAGGCACGCGCCGGATGACTTCGGCAAGTAATCAACCAGCAGTCAACCAGCAGTCAACCAAAAGGAGATGCCCATTATGAAAAGGTTCGTTCTCGCTCTGATTGCTCTGGCCGTGACCGCGCTACCCGGCTTCGCCGCGGCGGATGAGGGTGCGCCGGGAATGCACGCGCCCGGGATGAAGGCTGACATGAAGCACCCGATGCCACAGCATCCTGAAATGCGGCACCAGATGATGCAAAATCCCAAGCACATGCTGGCGATGGCATATCACAAGAACTTGGTGAGCTTCGGCTGGGCACTCAAAAAAGTCGCGCAGCAGGGTGAAACAATTCCCCGCGACTTTGCGCGCGCAACCATCACCGAGATGAGGCGCAGTGCCGACCAGATGGAAATCTACCAGGAAGAAGCCGCCAGGAGCCTGCCGGCAGAGCTGAAGGCAGAGCACGCCGCGATGGCCAAGAAGATGGGGGCGCATCTGACCGAGATGAGGATCCAGCTAGCGCAGCTGGAGAACCTGGCCAAGGGCGAGCGTGTCGATTCCAAGGAGGTCCTGGCGCACCTGCAGATCCTACTCCAGGGGTGCGAGGGGATGTCCAGGGAAGCCGGAATGTGTCACCAAGGGATGCGCGAAGGGGGCTGCGGAAAGGGAATGGACCGCAAGGGGATGGACTGCGGCTGCGAGAAGGGAAAAGGGATGGATCAAGGCTGCCGGCAGGAAAAGGGAGGCAATTGTGGTTGCGGTCAGGGCAGGAAAATGCACGGCAAGGGGATGGAAGGGTGCGGCGATATGATGCGGGCTGACCCGGAGCTGATGCAGGGGCGCCTGAAAATGATGCAAGACATGAAAACGCAGGACGCGGAAATTGCCCGGCTGGTTGATAAGATGAATAACGCCCCTAATGACCTGAAACAGTCGGTCATTGCGGAGATTCTGACCAAAATGGTAAAGCAGCGCGCTGAAATGTCTGCCTACATGGAGAAAACGCAGCACATGATGCATCGTCATCACATGGATGGAGCGCAGGGCACGGGCGGTGGCGCGGATTCCGGAGACGCGGATATCGATGACGGCGCTTCGGATGGCATGAATTCAGACGATATGGATTCGGACGATTCCGACTCGGATAGCGGCGACATGAACATGAAGGACATGAATATGCAAAACAAATGACCAGGCAATGCTGGGAGTCAATGCCATTTCCTGTTCCTTTCAGTGCTTCCGGGCTGGAACAGGAAATTGGCTCCCTGCTTGAGCAGTGCGGTCATGGCTCTTGCGGGCAAAGGGTGGCTGAACAAAAACCCCTGCGCCTCCTCGCCGCCTTCGGCCTGTAGCCAGGCGAGTTGTGAGGCGTCCTCCACCCCTTCGGCAATGACTCTAAGCTGCATGCTGCGCCCTATGTTCAGTACCGCCCGAACCACGGCCATGTTGTCGGTGTCGCAGGCGATATTGCGGATAAAGGACTGGTCGATCTTCAGCTTATCGACCGGCAGTTTTTTCAGATAGCTCAGACTTGAGTAACCAATCCCGAAATCGTCGATGGAGAGTTGCAGGCCGAGGGCCTTCATCGCCGCCATGCTCCCCAGCACCTGCTGCGGGTCGCTCATGATGGTCGCTTCGGTCAACTCCAGCTCCAGGCATTCGGGGGGGATCCCGGATTCCTGAAGGGCGAGCTCAATGGTATCCTCGAAATCCGGATGCTGGAAAAAACTGGCTGAAAGGTTGATCGCCGCCGAAACCTCCTCGATCCCCTGTTCCCTCCAGAGCCTGAGCTGTCGGCAGACAGTACGGATGATCCATTTGCTTATCGGAGTGAGCAGGCCGCTTTCCTCGGCGATACTGATGAAGTTATCCGGTGCGATAAGTCCCCGGATCGGGTGTTGCCAACGGATCAGTGCCTCCATGCCGCTGAAAGTGCCCGTGACGATGTTGACCTTTGGCTGGTAGTGCAGTACGAATTCGTTGCGTTCCAGAGCCCGGCGCAATTCTGTCTCGATCGCAAAGCGTTGATGGGCCTGTTCGTTGAGCTTTTGAGTGAAGAAATGGAAGTTCTTCCCCCCGGTTTTTTTTGCCTGATACATGGCGAGGTCGGCGTTTTTCAGCAGGGTCAAGTAATCGGTGCCGTCCTCCGGATAGAGGCTGATGCCGATGCTGGTATTTATCATGGCCCGGCTCCCCTCGATGCCAAAGCCGCTAGCGATGATTTTCTCCGCCACCAAAGTGGTTTCTTCCACCCCGCAATCCCAAAGCACGATAACAAACTCGTCGCCGCCCAGGCGTGAGACTATATCGCAGGAGCGCGTGCAGTCGTTGAGGCGCCGTGCCACCGACTGGAGCACCCGGTCTCCGACATCGTGCCCCATGGTGTCGTTCACCTGCTTGAAACCGTCGATATCCAGGAACAAAAGAGCTATGTGACGGTTCGCCTTTTGGGCGACGGTAATGACCTGATCTATCCGTGCGTACAGCGTGCTGCGATTGGGAAGTCGCGTGAGAGGGTCATGGTGGGCGAGGAAGAAGATGTTCTCTTCTGCCATTTTGAGGTCGGTGATGTCGAGGATGAACCCGTCCAGGCGCGAGATGACGCTGGCCGTGCCGTTTTCGACCCTCTGAACGGCACAGTTGTTCAATAACCAGCGCTCGGTGCCGTCCTTGTGTCTAATGCGGTGCCGGATTGGTGCGTGGTTTCTCCCCGCCAGGATATGGCTCAGAAAATCAGTCACCAGTTCCCGGTCATCATTGTGGATCATGGTGAACCACAAAAGCGGGTCGCGGTAGTATTCTCCCGGCGAGTAGCCGGTGATGTCGTAACACTTAGGGCTGTGATAGATCGAGGTGATGGTGCCGCTTTCAAAGCGTACACTGTAAACGTACTCGTTGATATTGCTGACAATGGTGCGGCACTGCTCCTCGCTATCCAAAAGCGCGGCTTCAGCCTGCTTGCGGGAGGTGATGTCGCGGATATCGCACTGGATCACCCTGGTTTGGTCGACCTGGTAGCTGTTGCCGACCAGATCTACAAAGAGCTGGCTGCCATCCCTCGCGATGATCGGCAGCGCCTCATGGCGGATGTCGCCCTGGTCCCGCAATTCTCCGAAAGCAGCGCAGACGGCCGCCGCATCGGCAAAGATCCCGATCTCCGGGAGAGTCTTCCCCAGGATCTCTGCGCGCGGGTAACCGACCAGCGCGGCGAGGGAAGGGTTGACCTCGGTAATTCTGGACGTTTCGGCCTCGACAATGAGAATACCGTCCTTGGCGTTTTCGAACAGCATCCGGTAGCGCGCCTCGGAACGCGCCAACTCTTCCAGCGCCGCGTCCTTTTCCTGAGCGGCGCTGCGTAGTTCCTCGGCCTGCGCTTCCAGTTCTACCTGGCGCAGCTCCAGTTCATGGCAAAGGCCTTCCTTTCCGGATTCTGTCAGGAAGGCACAGCTTTCCGGGTTTCCGACGCCCGGTCTCTTTCCTCTAGAGAGCGGGGTCGTAACCGACAAGGTTCCGGTATTATTTTTCATAGCACAACCCTACTTACCACGCCAGGCATCTTGCACCCTCCAGAGAACGCAGCACCTCTCAGCATTTCAGCGATCCTCCAGTCCCCCCGGTTCCGTGGTCCTATCCTCTTGGTCCTTTGGATACTTTGGCCACGTCGGCTTTCCAGGCGCTGAAAATCACATGTTTGAAAATGATATCCTATTTCAGGGTAAAACTGTAAAAGAATTTAGGGTGACGGCCGGCATTTTCCCAGGTCGGAAGTTACTACCAATTTAAATCCTTTTGGTCGGAGCTAAGGATTTTCCTCAAGTATTGATACCGGTATGACGAACAGTGAGGAAGCCTTGGAGCAACATTAGAATCGGGGATGCAGCGCTCGTCCTTTGTTTTAGCTAAAGAGCCACTTTTAGAGGATTACGTGATTTCCCCATCGTTTGATCAAATCAAATCCCGGATCCGGTGCATCGTGGGGCTCATACTCTTTGCCGTCGCCGCCATCTCGGTGTGGAGCATCGTCTCGGAGCGCAGCAATGTTATCGATGCGGCAGAGAAACTTGCCGGAGGGTATGCCCGGGCGCTGGCCGAGCACAGCGAAAGCGCCTTTTCCGAGGCTGATAGCATGCTGCGCGTGCTGCAGCGGGAGATCCAGAGAAAAGGGGGGGTGGGGCGGGTGGACCGGGACGAGCTGCTCCGGGAGATGCGCAGCCAGATCAGGACCGCTCCCCAGATCGGTTCCCTTTTCCTGGTCGATTCCCAGGGGGTGCTGAGCCTTAATTCCGGGACCTTCCCCGATCAGAAAATCAGCATTGCGGACCGGGATTATTTCCGCAACTACCTGACTCAGCCCGGACTTCAGCTTAGCTTCAGCAGACCGGTATTGAGCCGGCTGGTAAACCGCTGGCGCTTTAATCTGATGCGCCCCTTGCACCGGACGGATGAGCCTTTCGCGGGGCTGATCGCATTGGGGTTCGAGACGGATTATTTCGCCCGTTTCTTTAGCCCCGGCACTTTGGGGCCGCGCGGACGGGTGCTGCTGATCAGAACCGACGGGGTGCCGCTGGTCTACGCCCCCTACCTCGAAAATGCCTTCCAGCTCGATTTCCGACAGTCCACCCTGCTCCGGGAGAAACTCCCCAATGCGCCGGCGGGGAGCTATCACGTCAGGAACAAACTCACCTTCAATCAACCTTTCATCGTTTCCTATCAGCGGCTGTCACGCTATCCGATCGTGGCGCTGGTAACCTTGAACCAGGACGACGTGCTGGCTTCCTGGGAGCGCAAAGCGGCGGTGCAGGCGAGCCTGGTGCTGGGTCTTTGCCTGGTGATCGTGATTCTGACCCGGGTCAGCTTCGGCCATCTGGACCGACTCACACTGGCCCAGGGCACGGTCAGCGACCAGAGGGAGCAACTGAGCATTAAGGCCGCCCAGATCGATGCGGCCGGCGAGGCCATCCTGCAGATTGACCTGGAGGGTCACCTGGTGCAATTTAACCATGCCCTGTGCGCCATGACCGGTTATGCTGCCGCGGAGCTCTCCGGCCTCAGGCTGCACGACATTGAGCCCCCTGAATGCGCCGAAAGCATCATTCCCAACTTGAAACGGCTCAGGGAATGCGGTCAGGCGACTTTCGAGTCGGCGTATCTTGCCAAGGACGGCACCAGGGTCCCGGTCGAGGTGACCGCTCGTTCCATGGAGAGCGAGGGGCGTCTGCTGGTTCTCAGCGTGGCGCGGGACATCACGCAGCGCAAGCGTTCCGATTTGCGGGAGCTTGCCCGACGCGCCCTCCTGGAAAAGATTGCCGCCGACGCGCCACTGGCAGAGCTGCTGGCGGGCATCGTTCATTTCGTGGAGCAGGAAGTCCCCGGCTCGCTCTGCTCGGTTTTGCTGGCAGACGAAACAGGGACCCGGCTCAAGCACGGCGCGGCACCAAGCCTTCCCGAGGCCTACAACCAGGCGGTGGACGGACTCGCCATCGCCCAGGGGATGGGCTCCTGCGGAACCGCGGCCTTCCTGCAGCAGCGCGTGGTGGTAGAGGACATCGAGACGCACCCCTACTGGAAGGGATTCCGGCCGGCCCGCGCGGCGGGTCTTAGGGCCTGCTGGTCCGAGCCGGTCTTCTCGTCCGAGGGGGAACTGCTGGGGACCTTCGCCATCTATCACCGGGAACCCTGCTCCCCGAAGGAGGAGGATCTCAAGCTCATCGTGTCGGCGGCCCATTTGGCAAGCATCGCCATCGGGCGGGTGCGCGGCGACGAGAGGCGTAGGTGCCTGGAGGATCAGCTGCGCCAGATTCAGAAGATCGAGGCCGTGGGGCAGCTCGCCGCGGGGATCGCCCATGATTTCAATAACCTTTTGACCCCGATCTTCGTCTACACGGACATGATACGACGCGGTTTCGCCGAGGACCATCCGCAGATCAGGCAGATCGACGCGGTGATCCTGGCAGCCCAAAAGGCAAGCGAACTGACCCGCAAGCTTCTTTCCTTCGGGCGTAAGCAGGTGCTCAGCATGGATGTGCTGGACCTGAACGAGACCATTATCTCCTTCGGGGACATCATGCGGACCACGGTGCGGGAAAGCATCTCCATCGATCTGCAGCTCACCCCCGAGCGCGCGTATCTGCTGGGCGACCGCGGCCAGATGGAGCAGATTCTGCTCAATCTCGCGGTCAACGCGCAGGACGCCATCGCGGGGACCGGCTCCATCTCGCTGGAAACGGGACACCTGATCCTGGATGAGGAATACGCGAGGCTGCATCCCGGCGTTAAGCCCGGTCCCTATCTGCTGCTCGCCTTCTCAGATAACGGCTGCGGCATGGGGGAGGAAACGCTGCGTCACATATACGAGCCGTTCTTTACTACCAAAGAAGTGGGGCGCGGGACCGGACTCGGGCTTGCGACAGTCTACGGCATCGTCAAGCAGCATGATGGTTACATCGAGGTCTGGAGCCGGCCCGGGGTGGGGACGACTTTCAAGCTTTTTTTCCCCATGACCCACGAATCGGCCGGACAAGTGCCGGAACGGGGTTCCGAGGCCCGGGCCCAGCACGCGGCCGGCGCGGGCAAGACTCTGCTGCTGGTAGAGGACAACGCGATGATCCGAGAGATGGCAGAGGAGCTCCTTGAAGCTTACGGTTATCGGACCCTGGTGGCTGCAACGCCCTCGGAGGCGCTGGAACAGGCCGCCCGTCTGGATGGACCCCTCGATCTGCTGGTGAGCGACGTGGTCATGCCTCAGATGAACGGCCCGGAACTGCACGAGCGGCTGCTGGAAAACCACCCCCGTTTGCCAGTGCTCTACATCTCCGGATACACCGGCAACGTGGTGCTGCACAAGGAAACCCTCACCATGGAAACCAACTTCCTCACCAAGCCCTTCACGCTGGAGCAGTTCCTGGAAAGGATACGGCAGATCCTTTCTGCCTGAAGCAGGCTCACTCTCCGCTAAAATCCTCACTCTATCTCTCAATGCTCTACCTCAGACCTCCACGTCACACCTCCATGTCACAGCTCTCTCTGCGGGCCTTGCCCAAATTCCACCATTAGGAAAATGGCGTGCGTCATTGGCGGGAATAAACCGACTCATTACCTGCATCTGAGTATCAAGCCTGGCAACGCCTTCCCATGTCAGGGAAAAGGCCAGCCAATGCGTGTTCACTGGATGACGATGACACAGCCTTCAGATTTGCCGAGCTTTATGACATAACTTAAGATTCGAGTGATATGATATTCATATCTGCACCGGTGGGCACTGGCGAATGAGCTGGCCTAGTGTGTTTTTGGGAGGGAGCGAGATGACACAGAGCTTTTTGCTGCAGCCGGACACTGAGGAAAACCGAATACTGTTGTTCAACGTGCATCCAGCCCCTTGGGTAAACCCGGAGCCTGCCGGACGCTACAACCTGGTGGTGATCGGTGCCGGCACGGCGGGGCTGGTCTGCGCCGCGGGAGCCGCGGGGCTGGGCGCCAGGGTGGCCCTCA
>JGI24143J45723_1000670_pt1 | contig 17250 bp, 17 predicted proteins | sample BarGraIncu00432A_FD_45723 | JGI IMG/M metagenome (IMG submission 45723) | reverse complement strand
TGCTGTCGGGGTTCAACTCCGGCGACAACCCAATGGCGGGATCAGAATCCTGCCGATACAGCAACCTTTGTTTGGGGGATAGTTCCGATAATCATTCGCCCCTACGCAGGTCGGGAATGTAGGGGCGGATAATCATCCGTCCAGCCATGACGCCTCCTGCGGTGCACCCGCACCTGGCCAGTGACGCTCGCTTACGGCAGCTGCAGCCCGCACTTCCTCACGATCAGCATGGAGAGGTAGTCGAGCTTTTGCCCCACCAGCGCCTCGAGATCGAAATGGATCTCTTCCTCGTCGGAACCGACCCGACGCACGAACACACCCTGACGCTCACGACCCAACTCTTTCAAAACCGCATAGACCCGGTCGAAAACCCGGTTTACCTTCATGAGTATCACGGTGTCGAACTCTTCCAGGGTCCTTTTGAGTTCGTCGTCCTCGTAGGCCGCGGGGAGAATGGCGATCTTTTCCCCCCCAAGGCCAAGCGGGACCCCGGAGGCGGCGGAGGCGGCCAGTATGCTGGAGATTCCCGGAATGACTTCGATCCGGATCTCGGGATATTTTGTCTGGAAGATCCTGTGGATGTAGAGGTAGGTTGAATAGAGGAAGGGGTCCCCGATGGTGATGAATGCCACGTCCTTGCCCTGCGCGATGCGGCTTGCCACCTGGTCGGCGGCCTGCTCCCAGAAAGGGTCAAGCCTCTGCTGATTCTTCACCATGGGAAAAACCTGGACCAGCACCTCCTGGCGACCCCTGTCGAGGAACTCCTCGACGATGGAGAGCGCGTAGCTCCCGGCTTCGGCGGCGCCGGTCGGGGCGCAGATGACGTCAGCACTCCTGAGGATCCGCTCTGCCTTCCTGGTCAAAAGCTCCGGGTCGCCGGGTCCTACACCTACGGCGTAAATTACAGCCACTACTCTTCCCCCCCTTTCCAGGCTGCTATGACGTAGACCGGATTGTGGGCGGCAAACATCTTGTACTCGGTGAGGGTGCGGGTCTTGGAGATGTTGACGCAGGTCACCTCGACCGAAAAGCCATGATCTTCCAGAAACTCCACCGATTTGGTCAGCGTGTCGAGGGTAACGGCGTTAATGACGATGAACCCGTCGGGCTTCAGGCGCTTGTCGACGGTCTCGATGATCTCTTCCAGCATGCCACCGGAGCCGCCGATGAAAACGCGGTCCGGGTCCGGGAGATCCTCCAGCCCCTCGGGGGCATAGGCCTCTATCAGCAGGACGTTGCGCGCGGCGAACTTCTTGAAGTTGTCCTTCAGGTAGCTCAGGTACTGGGGATTCTTCTCCAGGGCGAAGATGCGGCCGTTCGGCATCAGGTTGCCGGCCTCGATGGAGACCGAGCCGCTGCCGGCGCCAATGTCCCACATGACCAGGTCGTCTTGAAGCTGGAGCTTGCCGAGCGTCACGGCCCGGACCTCTTCCTTGGTGATCAGCTTCTTCGCGGTGGAAAATTCCTCGTCGCGGATGCCGATAACCGGGTAGTTCTGCAGGTTCGGCTCCCAGGTCTTGATCAGGATCAGGATGTTGAGCGGCGAGCAGCTGATGCCAACGAGACCGCGCACGTCGGTCTTGGTGAATTTCTCCGTCGCCAGCCCCAGGTCCTCGCAGAGCCAGGCCTCGTAACCCTCGGCGCCCCGGCTGATCAGCTCGCGGGCGATGACCGAAGGGGTGTTGACGCCGTCGGTGAGGATTGCGATCTTCTCCGAGGCGATGATCCGGTCCAGTGCCGGCTTGATTCCCCTGCCGTGCACCGAGACGAAGGTCGCGTCGTCCCACGGCTCCTTGATCCTGGCGAAGGCGTACTGGACGCTGGTCACGTTCGGGAAGATCTCGACGCGCTCCTTCGGGAGGTTGCGCAGCAGGAAGCGCCCAACGCCGAAGAAGTTGGGATCCCCCGAACCGAGCACGACGGTGCGCTTGCCGGTCGTCTTCAGGTATTCGAGCATGATGGATAGGTCTTCCAAAAGGCGCTTCTCCCCTTTGAAGTTGGGGAAAATATCCAGCAGACGCTGGTGCCCGATCAGCACTTCGGCGTTTTCAATCGCCTCGAGCGCCTGCTTTCCGAACCCTTCCCACCCCTCGATTCCGGCGCCAACGAGGTATATCTTCTGCTCTGCCATGGCTGCTCCTGTGTTGGTCGTAAATGCTTTTGATCCGCCGGATCGGTCGGATAGGACTGATCCGCCGGATCGGTGGTTTTGCTCAATAGCCCCTAGCGGCAAAAAAGGGTCTCGCCCTGGTAACCCGCGAGAAAGACCCGGACCGGCAGGCCGGGCGCGCAATCGGCACAGGCTTTGGTCACTTTGCCACAGACCAGTTCTATCAGCGCCTCATCGTAGCCGGAGCTCTCCAAAAGGTGCCGGGCTGTGTTGGCTTCGCGGGCCAGGGGCTCCAGGTGGGCTGTCTTGGGGTTCTCCCTGAGCCAGCCTGCCAGCACGGTCAGGTCGAGCTCCGAGGAGGAGACATGGGTCTGCAGGTGGCCGCAGGCAATCTTGACCATCTTGGCGAACTGCCCGGCAATGACGACCTGTTGCGCCCCTTTCTGGGCGCAGCTCTTGAGGGAGTAGCCGAAATGGTCCCCCATCATGACGAAGGCTTCTTCGCCCAGTTCGTTCTTCACGGCGCACTTGCGCTGCGCGGCCAGTTCGGAACTCCTTCCGGTGGAGAGCACCACGGTCCTGCTGCCGCAGGCCAGCGCCACGTCGATGGAGGCGTCCACCGTGTCGGTCCAGGCCTTGGTGGATATCGGTTTTACGATTCCGCTGGTGCCCAGGATGGAGAGCCCGCCAATGATGCCGAGCCGCTCATTAAGCGTCTTCTTGGCTAGTTCCTCGCCGTTGGGTATGCTGACGGTAAAGGTGAGGGTCGAGGGGACGCAGCGCATGGCGAAGACTTCCTTCACCACTTCCATGATCATCCGGCGCGGCACCGGATTGATGGCCCATTCCCCGACCGGGACAGCGAGCCCCGGTTTGGTTACCCGCCCGATGCCGACGCCCCCCTGAATGATGATGCGATGTTTCGTGAAAAAATCCGCCTGGGCGCTGGCGTGGATCTCGGCGCCGTTGGTGATGTCCGGGTCGTCGCCGGCATCCTTCACGACGTAGCAGGACGCGGTGTTGTCGCGCAGTGCGCACCCCTGCAACTGGAAGCGTGCCGTCACGCCGCAGGGGAGGGTGAGTTCCACCTCGTTTATCAGTACCTGGTCGCGCAGCATCTGGGAGGCTCCCTTCACTGCGGCTGCAGCACAGGAGCCGGTTGTGTAGCCGTATCTGAGATTTTTAACGCTCATTGGCTTTTTCCATGGGGAAACGGGTGGCATTGCATAGCAAATCGTCCGGCTGGACCGGTGCTGCGTCTTCTTATGGTGACCCGGTTTGCGGGACCCGGGGAAGCCTCATTCGCGACTACCTGCTGCTCAGGACGCTGCCTGAATCAAGATGGCGTTCATGACCGCCGCGGCGACATTGGAGCCACCCTTGCGGCCCCTGTTGGTGATGAAGGGAAGCTCCGGGTAGGACAGGGCGAGCTCCTGCAGCGCTTCCTTGCTCTCGGCGGCCCCGACGAAGCCTACCGGCAGAGCCACGATCAGCTTCGGGTTAACCCTCTCTTCGCGGATCAGCCTGATCAGCTCGAAGAGTGCGGTGGGGGCGTTACCTATCACGAAGATGCCGTTAGCGGAATCTCTCCCCCCGCGGCGCATGGCCAGGATGGAGCGGGTGATGAGCTGCGCCTTGGCATCCTTGGCGACCTGCGGGTCCGCGATGAAACAGGAGACTTTCACGCCAAACGGGGTGAGCCGCTCTTTGCTCATCCCGGAGATGACCATGGTCGTATCGGTGACGATGCCGCAGCCGGACTTCAGGGCCGCGATGCCGCTCGCTATCGCGTTGGGCGAGAACACCATGCTGGTTGCATAATCAAAATCGGCGCTGGTGTGGATGGCCCGGCGCACGATGGGCCACTGCTGCGCGGTCCAGCTGTGGGGACCGACTTCCGACTCAATAATCCTGAATGATTCAGCTTCGATTTCTTCAGGGCTCAAATGGACCGACATTAGTACCACCTCTCTTCGGTAAGGCTCTCGGCGATGCGCTCGACGACGACTTCAGCCAGTTTGTTGTGCACGCCCAGATGCTTGCCGAAAACCATCTCGACCTCGGGATGGCGCTCTCTTGCCTGCGCCAGTTCCTCGGGAAGGTCTTCCAGCACGTGTGCTCCCAGGTAGAGGAAGTACGGCACCAGCAGGATGCGCTGAGCGCCCTGTGCCACGCAGCTGTCGACCCCCTGCTGGATGTTGGGCAGGTGCATCTCGCGGAAGGAGACCTCGACGATCTCGAACTCCGTCATCTTCTTCACCCGGGCCGCAATCTCGCGCACCGCGTCGTTCGCCTCGGAGATCCTGCTTCCGTGGGCCATCAGTAGTATTGCCGTTATCATCCTGTCTCCTGCGTATGTATTGAAAACTGTTCTAAGTTCTAAGTTCTAAGTTCTAAGTTCTAAGTTCACAGGTTAGCTAGCAATTCTGTGTCTTCAGGCCTTTAACATAGAACGTAGAACCCAGAACGGCCTTACATCTTGTTCCAACCCTTCTGGTATTCCTTGACCAGTTTTTCCACGGCGCGCTTCGAGGCCGCCTTCCAGGGGCCGACCGCGACGAGGTTCAGGTTCTCGGGGGCGAAGATCGCGCGGGAGCTTGCGATGATCTCGGCAGCCTCGATTTTGCCGGCCTCGATCCGGTCCTCCTCAAGCGAGCGAACCAGGCTCATCAACTCGCCCCAGCCGTAGCGGACCTGCATTTCGTAGGTGGAGTCGGCGCTGTACTCCAGATCGTAAAAATAACCGTCCTTTACCCGCTGCAATTCGGTGGCGTCGATCTCCTCGAAGGCGAGGCTTTTGACCTCGTGGAGCACTTCCGAGACAGCCAGCAGCAGGTTCTCCGGCGCGGTGGCAAGTTCGATGGCGAAGGCACCGGTCTCCTCGTATGCCGAAAGCGAGGCGTCCACCGAGTAGACGATGCCGAGCTTCTCCCGCAGCGAAAGGTGCAGCCGCGAACTTCCCCCGCCGCACAGGATGCGGCGAATCAGCCTGAGCCCCATGATGCGCGTATCCCGCCGCGCGAAGCCGCGAAAGGCGATCTGCAGGTTCACCTGGCTGTCCGAATCCTTGACGAAGAGCGACTGGGGCGCTTCCTGCTGCGCCTTTGCTTCCAGGAGGGGTTCCGGTTCCGGTCCGCTCCACCCTGAAAAAGAGGCTTCGCAGGCAGCGAAGAAGCGCTCCGGGTCGAGCCTTCCGGCGGCCACGATCAGCGCGTTGGACGGCACATAGAACGCCGCCAGGTATTCCCTCAAATCCTCTTTGGTGAAACCCTTGATGGTGTCGAGGTAGCCGATGGTCGGCATGCCGAGCGGGTGACCGGGCCAGAGCAGGCGGCTGGCAAGGTTGCTGGGATTGGTCTCGTCCCCGCGCTCGTTGATGTCCTCCAGTGCTTCTTCCGTGATGATCCGCTTCTCTATCTCGATTCCTTCCAGCGTCGGGCGCAGCAGCATGGAGGAAAAAAGCCGCACCCCTTCGGGGATCTGGTCCGGGTGGATACGCGAGAAATAGCAGGTGGTCTCTTCGTCCGTCGCCGCGTTCACGCTCCCGCCGATCGCCTCGAAAGCGATCTCGAGTTCCAGGTTGGAGGCGAATTCGCTGGAGCCGCGAAAAAGCATGTGCTCCAGGAAATGCGAGATGCCGGACTTGCCGGGAGGGTCGTTGCGCCCGCCGGCCTTCAGGTAAACTGCGATCTCTGCGGAGTGCAGGTGCGGCATGTCAACGGCTACCAGGCGTAGCCCGTTTTTCAGGGTCTTGGTACTGCAAGAAAGCATTAAATCTCCTTGGGGTCAGAGGGACGCACCCTTGAGGGTCAGCCAGGCAACGGCCGCGTAGCGGACCAGTTTGCCGGAAAAGACCAGCAGGGAAAAGCGGAGCAAGCGGACCCGGAGCACCCCCCCTACCAGGCAGAGCGGGTCCCCCACAACCGGGAGCCAGGATAATAGGAGCGAGTACGAGCCGAAACGGCCGTACAGCTTTTCCGCCTTTTGGGTGGCGCTGTCGCTCATGCGCAGCACCCGCACCTTGAGAAACTCGCCCCCGTACAGGCCGATCCCGTAACTCGTCAAGGCTCCCAGGTAGTTGCCCACCGTGGCAACGGCGACCACGCGGATCGGGTCGTACTTGGCGAGCAGCATGGCGACCAGCAGCCACTCGGAGCCGAGCGGGATGAGCGTCGAGGCGAGGAAGCTTAACAGGAACAGAGATAAAAAGCCGTAACCAGAGAGCCAGTCGTGCATTGCAGCCAAATTAGCGGAAAGAGTGCGGATTGTCAAATAACTTGGTGCGCGGCACCGGCAGTTTTTTCTTGACAAGAAGTACGCAAACTGGCAATTAGTACCCCATGAATAACACTGGCTACTTATCCTTTACGAACTTTTACTTTTGGTGCGGCTTTTATTTTAGGCCGTCTCCCCGGGTAGAGGTGTGTGATTTAGGGTAGCTGGAACTAAATTAACGAACCGAAAGCCGGGGTGGACAGGATCCTCCCCCCTTTCCGGTTCTTGAAACCGAAATAGCAGAAAAAGAAACAGGGCCGGGGGGCAATCCTTCCGGCCCTGTTTCTTTTGGGGGACAAAAGGGGAACTGAGCATATGATCGTCGTCATGAAGTCGGGAGCGGGCAAGCAGGACCGGGACGCAGTCACCAATCGGATCAAGGAACTGGGGTACACCCCCCATGTCATCCACGGCACGACTCGCGACGTGATCGGCGCGGTGGGGGACGAGCGGGGTAAGAGCGTCCTGCAGGCGATCGAGTCCATGCACGGCGTGGAGAGCGTGGTTCCCATCCTGCAGCCCTACAAGCTCGCCTCCAAGGAGCTCAAGAAGGAGCCGAGCCTGGTGCGGATTTCCGACTCGCTGGTCATCGGCGGCAAGGAGCTGGTCGTCATGGCCGGTCCCTGTTCGGTGGAGAGCGAGGAACAGATCCTGCGGAGCGCGCTGGCGGTGAAGAGCGCCGGCGCCCAGATGCTGCGCGGCGGTGCCTTCAAACCGCGCACCTCGCCTTATTCCTTCCAGGGGCTCGAGGAGGAGGGGTTGAGGCTCCTCGCCAAGGCGCGGGATCTGACCGGGCTTCCCTTCGTCACCGAGGTGATCGACCCCGAGTCGGTCGATCTGGTCGCCTCCTATGCCGACATGCTTCAGATCGGCGCGCGCAACTCCCAGAACTTCGCCCTTTTGAAAAAAGTCGGTCAGATCAACAAGCCGATCCTTTTGAAGCGCGGGATGTCCATGACCATTCAGGAGTTCCTGATGAGCGCCGAGTACATCATGAGCGAGGGGAACCAGTCGGTCATCCTGTGCGAGCGTGGCATCCGGACCTTCGAGACCGCGACCCGCAACACGCTCGACCTCTCAGCCATCCCGGTTTTGAAGGCGAAGACCCACCTGCCGGTCGTGGTCGATCCTTCCCACGGCACCGGGAATTACCACTACATTGCCCCCATGTCCTACGCAGCGGTTGCCGCAGGGGCGGACGGACTGATCATCGAGGTGCATCCCGATCCCGAGCGGGCCTCCTCCGACGGGCCGCAGTCGCTCAAGCCGAAGAAGTTCGAGGCGCTGATGGAAAAGCTGAAGCTCTTCGCGGCGGCGGCGGATAAAACTCTGTAAAACTCGCATTCCCCCCTTTCTGCGATATTATTGGCCTGATTTAATTTGACGCAGAAAAGGGGGGCCCATGCGAAGTATTTCACTGCTGGCACTTTTGCTGATCGTGTTGTCGGTGCTGCCGGCCCAGGCCCGCAGACAGAAACAGGTGCCGGTGCAAACTCCGACGGGAAGCGAGCAAGAGGTGTTGCGTGACTTCGAGAAGATCCTCGACCTTTGGCGCGACGGTAGATACTCCGATCTCTATGAACGGACCACGGGTGGTAAGGAGGGGAAGGAGAACTTCGCCAAGAGGCTAGCCTCGGCGCCCCTGAAACCCGCCTGCTGCTGGGAGAAGATGCAGGAGGTGCGGGTCTCCCTGAAAAGTGACCGGGCCGCGACCGTTCGTGCGCGTTTTGGTTTTGACGGGAATGTCTCCGGTACCGAGTTTGTCACCAAAGGGGTCAAGCTCAAGAGGGAGGACAATGTATGGGTGATCTCGCAGTCCGACCTCTTCTCCCTGGCAAAGCTGTCCAAGAAGAAGACCCGTTATAAGTACCTGCCGATGCAACCCAAGTAGCTGGAGGCATCTAGACTTATTGGCCGTAAATCTATCCTCTTTGACTATTCATTCGCATGAGAAAAATCCATCCTCCCCTTGAAGGTAGGGTTGTTCGCTCAGCGACGCGATTGGCACAGGGGCATTGATCTCGTAGGGGCGAACCTTGTGTTCGCCCCGGTTTTAGCTGTGCGGTACGTCTAAAATTGAGTCAAAATCGGGCGGACACAAGATTCGCCCCTACGCAGAAGGGCCGACGGGCAGGTTTGGAAGCTATAGAGAAAGATAAGCTACTGCTTAAAAAGAAAACCCTCCCTCAGGAGAACCAAACCGCTCGTGCCCTGACTCAGCAACCTTTCGTATGTATCAATCCCTTGACCCTTTCCCCCCCTTCCGGTACTCTAGGCGCATGTCCATAAACAATAAAGTAATTGTCCTGAAGAAGCCGGAACTCCTCTCGCCCGCTGGTTCCCTGGAGGCGTTCTTCGCCGCCATGGAAAAGGGCGCTGACGCAGTCTATGCCGGCCTGAAAGATTTCTCCGCGCGCGCTAAAGCGAAGAACTTCACCCTCTCACAGATGGAGCGGATGACCGCCTACGCCCACAGCCACGGGAAAAAGCTCTACGTGACGCTCAACACGCTGGTGAAGGAAAACGAGCTGGCGAGCCTCATCGACACCCTCGCCTCCCTGGAAGCGATGCGCGTCGACGGGGTCATCCTGCAGGATATGGCGGTGGCACGCCTAGCCCGGGAATTTTTCCCCGGCATCCCGCTGCACGCCTCCACCCAGATGACCATTCACAACTCGCTCGGCGTGCGCCAGCTGGAAGAGCTCGGTTTCGAGAGAGTCGTGCTCGCCCGCGAGCTGCACGTGGACGAGATCAGTTCCATCGTCGCCTCCAGCAAGGCCGAGATTGAGTGCTTCATCCACGGCGCGCTCTGCTTCTCGATTTCGGGCCAGTGCTACTTCTCCTCTTTCCTCGGCGGCCACAGTGGGAACCGCGGGCGTTGCGCCCAGCCCTGCCGGCGCCAGTACAAGCACAAGGGAAAGGAAGGCTACTACCTTTCCACCAACGATTTTTCCAGCATCGAGATGATACCCGCCATGATGCAGGCCGGCGTCGCTTCCCTGAAGATCGAGGGACGCATGAAGTCTGCCGAATACGTGGCGAGCGTCATCGGCGCCTACCGTATGGTGCTTGATGCGGCGCCGGGCAGCTACGAACAGGCCGTGGTCGAGGCCAAGGCGCTTTTGAAGCAATCCTTTGGACGGGTGCCGACCAAGGGGTTCCTCGCCTCGCAGACCCCGACCGACATCTCCACTCCGTCCATCAAGGGAGCCACCGGCCGCTACCTGGGCGACATCCGGGAAATGAAGGCGAACCGCATCAGCTTCGAGACCAGGGATCGCCTCTACGTGGGGGACCGGATCAGGATACAGCCGAAGACCGACATGGCAGGCCGCGCCTTCACCATCAAGGATCTCTACGTCGTCAACAAAAAGGTCATGAACGTCAAGGAGAACACGCTGGTCTCCACTTCTTCGCCCTTTCCCTTCAAGCTCGGCGACTCCGTGTTCAAGGTTTCCTCGGAAACCGCCTTCACCATGAGCGAGAACGCTTGCATCAAGCGCCTCGAGGGAGTCAAGGGGGACAGCATCCCTTGCAGTCTGACGCTTTCCCACGTCGACGAACTGCTGGTGATCGAGGCCGAAGTGTTCGGCGTGCCGCTTACCACTTCGTTCCCGCTCGGTCCCCTGGAGCCGGCCCGCACCACCGACATGGAAGGGGTGTTGAGAGCGCAGTTTTCCAAATGCGGTGATACCCAGTTCAGCCTCGCCAAGCTGACCGCCCCCGACTTCCCGGCGCTGCTGATACCCGCGCCGAAACTGAAAGACATCCGGCGCTCCTTCTATGTCTGGCTTGCCGACGCTTCGGTAGGAGCTTTGAAGAAGAAAAGCCGCATGGGACGCGACGAGGCGATTTCGGCGCTGGTTCCCAGGCGGCCGTCCCCCGCTTTCAAGGGGAAGGACGAGCTTTCCGTCAAGATCGAGCAGGTGAAAGACTGGCACGAACTGCACCGCGACATCGTGGACCAGGTGATTCTCCCGGTCTCCAAGGCCAACATGCACCAGCTGCCGCAGTTCGCCCGGAAGATCAAGGGTGACGAGGAACACGTCGTCTGGCAGCTCCCCTTCATCATCTTCGAAGCCGATATCCCCTTTTTCAAGGAAGCGGTCGAATCCATATTGCGCGCCGGCTTCAAGCGCTTCGAGCTGACCAACCTGTCTCACTTCCAGTTCTTCAAAGGAGTGGAAGAGGTCGATCTCAGCACCGATTACCGGCTCTACTCGCTGAACAGCCAGGCGCTGCTCACCTGGCAGGAACTGGGGGCCACCCGGGCGACCCTCTACATCGAGGACGACCGCGACAATATGACGCAGCTGCTTGCCGCCGATCTGAAGATCGTCAGGGGTGCGCTGTTGTACGCACCGGTACCGGTCATCACCTCCAAGATCGCCATCAAGGAGATCAAGGGCGAGGCGCCGCTGGTTTCCGACCGCGGCGACGTTTATACGGTGAAGGTAAAAGATCACCTGACCGTGGTGAACGCCCAGACCCCCTTTGCCCTGACCCAGTACCGCAACGAGTTGCGCGGGCTTGGTTGCGGCTGCTTCCTGCTCGACCTGTCGCACCTGCAGCCGGAGGAGCGCGAGCGTGCGCTGGAGGCGTACCGGAAGGGACTCGGCGTCGCCGGGGCTTCAGAGTTCAATTATATAGCCGGGTTGGTGTAGTTACTGTCTGTACATTGTAGGGGCGAATCTTGTATTCGCCCCGCCTTTGGACTGGTTGTAGGGGCGAATCTTGTATTCGCCCCGCCTCCCGCAGTTATGAGGGCTACCTTGGCTCCAACTGAAATCGGGGCGAGAGAAAAACGGCGACCTTACCATCGGCAAAGTGGCATAAGGGATGTCTTAATGGGGCAAGTAACGTGGGAATCTTCGAAAGAATCAAAGAGAGAATAACAGACCCTTCTCTGGTCGAACTGGTGAAGGAGCAGAGCCTCAGGGACCTGCTGACCAAGAGGGCATTCCATATTTCACAGGGCTATCTGCAGCGTGAATTCCTGAACCGCGTGCTGGACGATGAGATTGTTGAATTCACCATCGCCCTCTTCGACGGCTACGGCGAGATCGCCGTCAAGATGAAGAAACGGCTCCTGCCAGCCATTCCTTTTTCCGCCACCTTCACCATTTACGGGATAGAATTCAGCTCGGCCAGGAAGACCGTGCAACTAAAACTGCAAAAGGTGGGGCCGATCGATCTCGACTGGCTCACCAAGAAGATCGTGCAGCGCATTCCTTCGCTAAGCTACAGCGGGGACCTGATCACCTGCGACCTTACCCGGGTGCCAAGGCTCGCCGAGATTTTCTCGCGCCGGATCAAGGGGCTCAATGCCTGGGATCTTATTACACTGAAAGAATTGAACCTCAGAGATGGGGAAATAGTTGGCAGGGTGGGGGTGGTTTTATGAAGGATTATTTGGTACGTATCCTTGCCAAATCGGGGAATGTCAGGGGGCTTGCCTGTGTCACGACCGGCCTGGTGGAAGATGTCTGCAAGCGTCACGGCACGCTTCCCACGGCTTCGGCTGCTCTCGGGCGGGCTCTGACGGCGGGAACCCTGCTGGGCGCCCTGCTGAAGAAGGGACAAAGAACTGCCCTGCGCTTTGAGGGAAGTGGCCCGCTGAAAAAGATCATCGTCGAGGCGGACGCCGACGGGAGCGTGCGCGGCTACGTGGGCGACCCGAAGGTGCAATTGCTGCGGGCCGACGGCGGGCTGGACGTACCAGGTGCCCTGGGGCGCGCCGGCTTCCTGACCGTCGCCAAGGACCTGGGACTCAAGGAGCCCTATCGCGGCACGGTGCAGCTTTACACCAGCGAGATCGCTCAGGACGTGGCGCTTTACCTGGTCGAGTCGGAGCAGATTCCCTCGGCGGTTGGGCTCGCCGAATTCGTAGAAACTGATGGCGTGGTCTCGGCCGCAGGCGGCTTCCTGATCCAGGCGGTGCCGCCGGTCGATCCCGAAGTGGTAGAAAAACTCATGGAACGGATCGAAAAGCTTCCCCCCTTAAGCGAAATGCTGCGGGCCGGCAAGAGCCCGGAGGAAATCCTGGAGCTGCTTTTCGCCGAGATTCCTTTCGACGTCCTGGAAAAGAGGGAACTCGCCTTTGCCTGCAGCTGCAGCAGGGAGCGGATCGAGCGCGTGCTTATTTCCATGGGGAAAAAGGAACTCGCCTCACTGCGGCATGATCAGCAGGGGGCCGAAGTGACCTGCGAGTTCTGCGGTGAGCGTTACAGCTTTGATGAAGCGGGAATGGACCGGCTCATCGCGGAGATTGATGCCGCAGAGGCAGAGGCGGCAGAAGAGAAAGCGGCAGAAGATAAAGCAGCAGATAAGTAAACTTTTTTGTAGAGGCACCCTTGCGGGTGCCCACTTTATCCATCCTTAAGTAAAGGCCGGGACGCAGTGAAATGCGTCCCGGCCTTTACTTAAGGATGGATAGTTTCCCTGACAGACACAGTGCTGGGACGTATTGCTATGCGTCTCTACCCTGCGCGCTGTAAACTGCGCTATACTGAACCGGTGACTGCCAAATCAAGCAATCTGGGAGCCCTCATGCGAATCTATGACATTACCCTGCCGCTTTCTGCCGAACTCCCGGTTTACCCTGGCGATTTCCCTGCTGTGATCGCTCCCTGGACCAGAATCGCCGACGGCGACTCTGCCAATGTCTCCCGCCTGACTCTCTGCACCCATGCCGGCAGTCACATCGATCCACCGCGCCACTTCAACGACCTCGGAATCTCCGTGGACGAGATTCCCCTCGGGCTTTTGATCGGGAAGGCGCTGGTGCTGGAAATACTCGGGGTGCCGGAGATCGGCCGCCAGGAGCTGGAGCGTCTGCCGGTTAGGGGCGTCGAGCGGTTGCTGCTGAAGACGAACAACTCGGAGCTCTGGAAGCAAAGGGAGTTCTGCCAGGATTTCGTCGCCCTGTCGGTGGAGGGAGCCAATTATTTGCTGGAGGCGGGTGTCAAACTGGTCGGGGTTGACTATCTTTCTGTGGAGAGTGTCACGGGAGACGGAGAGGTGCATCGGACGCTGCTCGATAACGGGGTGCTTATTCTTGAGGGGCTAAATCTGGCGGAAGTTCAACCGGGGGAGTACGAGTTGATCTGTCTGCCGCTCAAGGTAAAGGGCGGAGACGGAGCGCCGGTAAGGGCCATCTTGAGAGGTGCCGCTGCGCCGGGAGCTGAACCTCACTTCGATCCACACACAACCAAATGGCCGCTAGCCTGATGCTTTGTCCCCCTCCCCTCCACTTGAAGGGGAGGGGGAGTTCTCTTAGGTCGTTTCCCGCTGGTTACTCTTTTTTGTCCTTGTCGCAGCACGGCTTTTTATCGGTCTGCTGCAGCTTGGCGCTTTTGTCACATCCTTTTTCTCCGCACGGCTTGCCTTCGGCACCCTTCATCTTCGGGCATTTGTCACATCCCCCGGCGGCATCCTTCGCCTGCTTAGCGCATCCCTCGGCTCCGCACGGCTTACCCTCGGCTCCCTTCATTTTTTGGCAGTTGTCGCATCCTGCGCCCGCTTTCCCGGTCTTGGCGTGCATGTCACAACCCCCGTCGCCGCATGGCTTCCCTGCGGCTGCGGCCTTCATCTTCGGGCATTTGTCACAGCCGGGTGCTGCTTTGATATCCTGCGCGCCCTTCTCGGCGGCGGCCGCACTCGCGCCGGACTTGGCGCACTTGTCACATGCTGGTTGCGTGGCGCCTGGCTCATTGGCCCAGACAGCGAGGGAACCGGCAATGGCAATGATTACCGGCAAGAATATGACCAACAGTTTCTTCTTCATAACATCCTCCAAGTCCTTGGACAATAATGGTAAAATTACTTATTTGTGACAGTAGATGTACGCTAATTCAGGCAGAGAGTCAAAGCTTTCCTAATTGAAGACAGTGCGGGGATGTCAGGGTGTGGAAAGTTTGTTTCCCCCTCCCTGTCCCTCCCCCTCCGGGAGAGGGGACGTTTGGGCGTCCTTTCGGTTGTGATTGCCCATCGTACCGGAGGAAACGATGTCCCGTGGTGCTGACAGGGTTAGTTTCTGCGGCGTGCTGTTGCTCGAGTAAACACGATCTGCAGCTGAGGAAACTCTCCCTCCCCTTCAAGGGGAGGGCAGGGGNGGGGATGGGGGATTTCTTATTTTTACAGCAAAAACGGCGCGGTTGCGGAAAACGCGGCGTCAATGGGAGCCACGGCCTCGATGAGTTTACCCTTGGCTCCGGTAAAGCGCATGCTGCGGCAGTGCAGCATCATGCGGTCCGCCGGTATCCCGCCATAGCTTTCATCTCCGATAATCGGGAAACCGCCGTAACTTAGATGCACACGAATCTGGTGGGTGCGGCCGGTAAGCGGTCTCGCCTCGATGGCAGTCACCCCGGCTCCCTCGCCGATCACCCGAAACTGGGTGCGTGCCGGCTTGCCACTCTTGCCCACTCCGTACTTGAACTTGCTCACCTTATCTATCGGCGCGTTCACGCTCCACTCGGACTGGTCCGGCGTACCGGTGACCAGGGCCCAGTAGGTCTTCTCCACCTTGCCGTCCTTGAGTAGCTGAGAAATCAGGGTGGCCGCCTGCTTGTGCTTCGGGAAGAACATCACCCCGCTGGTGCCGCGGTCCAGGCGGTGCACGACCCGGGAGGGATCCTTCAGCCCGATCGCCTTCATGTAGCAGTCCACCGCGTATTCGACGGTTCCCTTCAACTGGTACGGGGTGCGCTGGCTGTTGAAGCCTTCCGCCTTATATACTGCGAGGAAGTCCTTGTCCTCGTAGAGCAGGTCCTTCTTGGTGTACACCAGGTCGATGCAGCGCTCCTGCTCCATCACCCCGAGGGCGATCTCGTCTCCCTCCTTGAGGATGCGGGAGGCGACCCGCACCAGTGCCTGGGATACGTTGCAGCCACCCCAATCGATGATCCGTCGGATCTCTCCTTTGGAAAATTGCGGGAAGATGCTCTTGGCGCCGTCGTCCAACCGCATTCCGGCTTGCTCCGCGCTCACTCGTTCGATCAGTATCACTTGAGGAACCTCCCGGCACGCAGCAGCGCGGCAATGGTCTTGCCGTCGGTGATACCGCCTTCGGCAGCCATTTGCAGCGCCTCCTGGAACGGCATCCGGATGCAGGAGATATCCTCGTATGCCTCCGGAGTCGCCTCGCCCTGGGAAAGACCGGTGGCAAGGTACAGGTGAATAACCTCATCGAAGACGCCGGGCGAAGGGTGCAGGATCCCCAACGGAACCAGGGAGGCAGCTACCAGCCCGGTTTCCTCGACAAGTTCCCTGGCTGCGCAGAGCTGCGGGTCTTCGCCCTTGGAAAGGCGTCCGGCAGGGAGTTCCAGCAGGAACCCGTCAACGGCGGGGCGCAGCTGGCGGATAAGGGTGATGCTGCCGTCGTCGTGCAACGGCAGGATGGCCGCCCCGCCGGGATGGCGCACGATCTGATAGGTGTACCACCCCTGATTCCCGATCAGGACATCCATCTGTTCCACATCTATCACCAGACCGTTAAATATTGTCGACTTGTCCTTGGTTTCCATGGTCCCTCCTTTCTGATACATACCATTTACCCTGCGGGAAGTGAAGGGGCGATTTACCCGGGGGGCGTCAAAAACCCCGTGAGATGGTAATGTAGGGGCGAATCTTGTATTCGCCCGCTTTTGACTCCATTGAGGCGTGGCGGGCACCGAAAACCGGGGCGAACACAAGGTTCGCCCCTACGGATCAGAGCCCAGATGCCGACCCGGCTCATTGCGCAAGGAGCAAACCGGGCAACGTTGCCCGGAATGGGGAGGGACGCGAGGAAAAGCCACACTGGAATTAATTATGGAAAGTACGCTGCCAATCTGGTATTCTCTAACGAATTTGTCCAACAAACAAAAAAGGTGGTGCGCTATGGCACAGGCTAAAGAAGGGGATCGCGTAAGGGTCCATTATACTGGGCGGCTGGATGACGGTACGGTTTTCGATTCTTCGGAGTGCGCGGAGGACGAGCCCGGATGCGAAACCGCAGGCCCCATGGAATTTACCATCGGCGGCGGGGAAGTGATTCCCGGCTTTGATAAGGGCGTGCTGGGTCTTGAAGTGGGTGAGGCAAAGACGATCCATATCCCGGTCGACGAGGCCTACGGAGAGCGGATCGAAGAGATGGTGGCGGAGGTGCCGCGCGCCGACCTTCCCCCGGAGATACATCCCGAAGTCGGGCAGCAACTGGAGGTCACCCAGGAAGATGGGCAGATTTTCCAGGTGCTGGTGACCGACATGGACGAGCAGACCATCACCATCGACGCGAATCATCCGCTGGCGGGCCAGGCGCTTAACTTCGATATCCGGCTGGTCGAGATCCTTTAATAGGTTCGGGATCGTTTAGGGATGGCTAATAAGCAGAAGCCCCACCCGGGAAGAAGAATTCCGCCGGGTGGGGCTTTTTTTGTGGTTTTCCGCAGCGTAGGTCGCGTTGAGCACGAAATGCGACTTTTCAGCCGGTGAGTGGCTGTCTGTTGCGTTTCACGGCGAGGCCTCTCAACGACAACCTACGATTGCCGGGAGGGTCTGTTGCGTTTCACGGTGCACTGCAACGGCTACCGACTTTTTAGTTCTCCGCCATGAAGTGGCACTCATAAAGGTCTTCGAGCGACTGCAGGTGGCGGGTTTCATCGGCCAGCATCTGCTGGAAGAGCTTCCCCATCGGTGCGCCTTCGCAACCCCGCGACATCTTCTGGTAAAACTCTATCGAGCCCTTCTCCAGATGAATGGCGTAGGCGAGCGCCTCGCGCGCGTCCGAGTCGGCGCGCAGTTCGCGCTTGGCCAACACGTAATCAAGATTCATGGTCGGGACGGTCTGCTGCAGATCGTCCCCGCCTTTCATCTGCCCTTCC
>JGI24143J45723_1000669_pt1 | contig 17272 bp, 11 predicted proteins | sample BarGraIncu00432A_FD_45723 | JGI IMG/M metagenome (IMG submission 45723) | reverse complement strand
AACGCGCAGTCTCAACTGGCCCGGTTACGGAGTGCGATGTAACAAACGGATATAACTGGGAATAGCTGGCTAGGTGGCTCTAACCGACTACCCCCCTAAAATATTTCTTCCCTCTCGCCTCAAATTCCAAAGCTCTCCCGCGCGAGAATCCCTAACCCCATTTAAAAAAAAGGGGGATCCGAAGATCCCCCCACTGGAGCTACTATGTGTCTGAGGTTTAGTTGTAAGCGCTTTCCGAATGCTGGGTCTGGTCGAGGCCCATGACTTCCTCTTCCTTCTCCACCCTAAAGCCGATGGTCTTGCTGATCACGAAGGAGATGACCAGGGTAACGATGATCGCGTAGGCGCCGGCTGAGCCGACCGCTATCAACTGGGTGACGAACTGCTTGACGTTTCCTGAGGTGAGCCCCGTGGCGCCGACCGTGGCGAAGACGCCGGTCAGAAGAGCACCAGTGGTGCCGCCGATACCGTGCACGCCAAAGGCGTCGAGGGAGTCGTCATATTTAAACTTGGCTTTCATCATGACGCCGAGGTAGCAGACCAACCCGCCGGCGATCCCCATGAGGATGGCGGCACCCGGCTGCACGAATCCTGCAGCGGGGGTGATTACAACGAGTCCTGCTACAACACCGGAGCCGAAACCAAGTGCCGAGGGCTTTCCGGCGTGAACCCACTCTGCGATCATCCAGGTGAGGCCTGCCATAGCCGGGGCGACCATGGTGGTGACCATCGCCAGGCCGGCGAGGCCGCCGGCAGCGTCCGAGCAGTTGGGGCCGACGATCGCCGAGCCTGCGTTAAAGCCGAACCAGCCAAACCAGAGCACACCGACACCGATAAGGGTTAAGGGGAGGCTGTGAGGAGCCATGCGCTCCTGGGGGAAGCCGTGACGTTTGCCCAGGAAGTAAAGGACGACCAGCGCGGAGACACCGGAAGAGAGGTGGACGACGGTACCGCCTGCGAAGTCGAGGGCTCCCATTTTGAAGAGCCAGCCATCGCTCATCCAGACCCAATGAGCCAGCGGATCGTAGACCAGGGTGGTCCAGGCTAGCACGAACACGCAGTAGGCGGAGAACTTGATGCGCTCGGCCAGGGCACCGGAGATAAGCGCCACGGTGATCATGGCGAACATGCACTGGTAGGAGGAAAACACGAATTCGGGGATCGCGCCAGGTTCGGTGGCGACGTTCTGGAACAGTGCATACACCGGGTTGCCGTCCTTGAAGCTGATCAGGCCGTTCAGCATCGCCTTGCTAAAATTGCCGATCAATCCGTGCCCGGCGTCCGGGCCGAAAGCGAGCGAGTAGCCAAATACCACCCACTGTACGCCGACGATGCCCATGGCCACGAAGGAGTGCATCATGGTAGAGAGCACGTTTTTCTGACGCACCATGCCGCCGTAGAAAAGGGCGAGGCCGGGAATCATGAAGAGGACCAGTGCCGAGGAAACCAACATCCAGGCGGTGTCACCGGTGTTGAGGACCGGGTCGACGTTCTTGGGGGCGGCGGCTGCGGGCGCTGCTGCTGCGGGAGCTGCGACGGCGGCGGCTGGCGCTGCGACGGCAGCTGTGGGAGCTGCGGGAGCAGTTGCAGCAGCCGCAGGAGCTGCGGCGGCGGGTGCTGCCTTTTCTTCAGCGAGAACCGCTACGGGGGCTACCAGCAAACTTGCAACCAGCACAAGCTTGGAGAGGGAGAGAACGATTTTGCCGCTGAAAGCAGAAGTTACACCTGCCAGTCCAGCAGCTTCCTTAGCCTTGTTGAAGATACCTCTTCGTACCATAGTAGTTCTCCGTTGATAGATTGGATTTTGTTATTGAGACATTAAAATTAAATGGCTTCGTCGCCCTTTTCGCCAGTCCTGATCCTGACGGCCTCTTCCAGCGCCAAGACAAAGATCTTTCCGTCCCCAATCCTGCCGGTTTTCGCAGTCTGCTCAATCGCTGCAACCACCTTCCCGACCAGTTCGTCAGTCACCGCGATCTCAAGCTTTACTTTCGGGATGAAGTCGACAACGTACTCCGCACCGCGGTAGAGTTCGGTGTGCCCCTTCTGACGACCGAAGCCTTTGACCTCGCTAACCGTGATCCCCTCGATGCCGATCTCGTTCAAGGCATCCTTAACTTCGTCAAGTTTAAATGGTTTGATGATAGCCTGTATAAGCTTCATTGCTTACCCCCTCCTCTGTATGTTTTTTGCCTCGTTGCGATAGTATGTAGCACGGTGCGTGCCAGTTTGTTACTTTACGCAAATACGGGGGGTTAGGAAAATACGGACACGAGTAGGCAGCGGCATCTGCATGTTTTTTATGCAATGCGCTGCCTATCGAGGCAGAAAAGAGCCTTGAAGGAGACAGAGAGGTCAAGCGAACCGGCAGGAACGCAGAGCCGTTTGCGCCGGCGTAAATATTAGGCACTATTTACTCACGAGAGCGGCATTATCTGCATTCCCGAACCCCGCATCCCGGCGCACACTGCTGCGTGATTCGGGAGCTTCCCGTCGACTGCGGAGGGATGCTGATAAAAATAGCAAAAGGCGCCTTCTCCCTCGTGGAGAAAAGGCGCCTTTGCCTGTTTTCAATCTTTTGCTGTTACTGCCAGCCAATGCTGCCGGCAGCTAATCGCTGGTTCAAAGTTGCTTACAGCGCGTCGTTTCCTCTTTCGCCGGTCCTGATCCTGATCGCTTCTTCCAGGGAAGAAACAAAGATCTTACCATCACCGATTTTACCTGTTCTGGCGGCGCCCAGGATGGCATCGATAACCTTATTGGCCATTTCATCCGCAATGACAATATCGAGCCTTATTTTGGGGATGAAGTCCACCACATATTCAGCGCCCCGGTATGACTCGGAGTGCCCTTTCTGGCGGCCATAGCCCTTTACTTCCGATACGGTGATCCCCTCGATGCCGATCCCGTTGAGAGCGTCTTTTACTTCGTCAAGTTTGAAGGGCTTTATGATTGCCTGAACAAGCTTCATTGCCGTACCTCCACTATGCTAGCGTGTGAGATTACCGGTGCGCCGCTTGAAGGGCGCCCCGGGTACCACGACTCCTGTTGGTATAGTTCCTTAACTCCGCCTGAGTGCTTGGTGCACATTTTTTCCGCAGCTGCGGAACCTGAAACTATCTATCTGGGCACCAGCACTGATTCCAACTACTCCTCGTAATCGCCAACCGGGATTGCGTTGTGCTTGAGGGAGTATTCGGGGTATGCCCCGATACCGTGCTCGTAGTTGTCGATCCCTTCCAACTCGCCATGTCTCGAGACGCGCAGCAGCCCGGTCGCCTTAATGCCGTACATAACGATCAGGGCGGAGCCTAAGGTGGCCACCGTGATGATGAGACTGCCAACAGCCTGGGCCAACAGGACAGTCGTCCCGCCGCCGTAAAAGAGACCGGCCAGGGGGGCGGTGTTGTCAGCCGCGAAGGGGCCGGTCGCACCGTATTTGCCGCAGGCGAAGAAGCCAAGTGAGAGGGTGCCCCAGATCCCGTTCAGGCCGTGGACCGGTACCGCGCCGATCGGGTCGTCGATGCGCAGGTATTCCAGGATGTCGATCCCAACCACGACGAGGATACCTGCCACGGCGCCGATGGCAATAGAACCGGCCGGCGAGACCCAGTAGCAGGGGCAGGTGATGGCGACCAGGCCGGCCAGGAATCCGTTGACCGTGTAGCTGATGTCCCACTTCTTGGTTTTCGGGTAGCCGTAAAACATGGCAGTAAGAGCCGCCGCGCAGGCTGCCAGGGTGGTGTTGGTGGCAACGCGTCCGCAACCTTCGTAATCCATGATGGAAAGTGTGGAGCCGGGGTTGAAGCCGTACCAGCCGAACCAGAGGATCAGTCCGCCGACGGTTGCCATAACGAGGTCATGGGGCTGCATCGGGGCGCCGCCGTCGCGGGCGAACTTGCGTCCCAGGCGAGGGCCGAGAGCGAGAGCGCCGGCGAGGGCTACCATGCCGCCGATGGTGTGAACGACGGTGGAGCCTGCAAAGTCATGGAAGCTGGTGCCGAGCTCGGGAAGGAAGAACCCCTTGGCGCCCATGGTGGCGAGGAAGCCGTCCGGGCCCCAGGCCCAGTGGCCTATGATCGGGTAGATAAAGCCGGAAACGAAGAAGCTGTAGATCAGGTCGCCCACGAAGCCTGTGCGGCCGATCATGGATCCCGAGGTAATCGTGGAGCAGGTGTCGGCAAAGGCGAACTGGAAGAGCCAGAAAGCGAGGAAGGCGACGCCCGAGGTCTCGTAGGTCGCCGGTATCCCCTGCAGGAAGAACCACTTGGTCCCGATGAACGGGGTCCCCGAGCCAAACATGAAGGCGAAGCCCCAGGCGTAGAAGAGCAGTCCACAAAGCGCGGTGTCGACGACACACTCCATCAGCACGTTGACCGTCTCGCGGCTGCGGCAGAAGCCGGCTTCCAGCATGGTGAAGCCTACCTGCATCCCGAAAACCAGGAAGGCAGCCAGCAGCACCCAGAGAGTGTTTATCGGATTGATGATATCGTTTGCTTTGACGACCGGGTCAGCGGCCTGAGAGTCTGTACCGAAAAAGTTCGATGCAAGGAAGATAGCAGCGATCACGAGTGCAATGCCGAGCATCTTCCCACCGGCGAGGAGATAACCGTAGCGCCTCCACTCCGGGTTATGCATCCTTTCCCGAAGACGGCCGAATTTGTCAATCAAGCGTAGTCGTGTCTCCATTTTTACTCTCCTTTTTAGCCAGATACCCCCGAGCAAAGCGGGGGGCTTTGAAATGCACTTCGTTGGGCCGCAGTTTACCCGGCAGACATTGCACAAATCAGAATAAAAAAACGCCTCTCCACCGTAAGGTGAAAAGGCGTCATTGCCTGGGGAGCAGAAGTCATTTCTACGTGGACACAACCTTGTGCCCAGTGTGACTTACACATTAGCACAGGCCGTGCCACCAAAAGTAGCGGCTAATAACCAACCGGGATGGCAGCGCTTTGCTGACAGGAGGGGGCTGGCGCTACGGAGGTAAAGTCATTAAAAGCAGCAGGCATGATTACTATTTAGGCAGGATTATCGGGGAATTGTTAGTGGAAAAGGCCGGTGCGGCATACACAAAGCCGCACCAAGCCCCCTTGCGTCACTTTCGAACCGCCCTTGAGGTCAGCTGCCGAAAGTGCGGAGCTTGGCGGGGATTTCCTCGGGCGGCACGGGGCGGCTGAACAGGTAGCCCTGGTAGCTGTCGCAGCCGTGCTCGTGCAGGAAGGCAAGTTGCGCCGGGGTCTCCACCCCCTCAGCGATCACCTGCAGCTTCAGGGTGTGAGCCATCTCTATGGTGGCAAGCGTGATGGCGGCGTCGTCCGGGTCGTTGGTGAGATCCTTTATAAAGGCGCGATCGATCTTCAAGACGTCCAGCGGGAAGCGCTTCAGGTAGGAGAGTGAGGAGAATCCGGTGCCAAAATCGTCGATGGCGAGCCGCACCCCCATGGTCTTTAGGGCCTTCAGGGTCTTCACGGTCTTCTCGGTGTGGGCCATCAGCACCCCCTCGGTCAGTTCCAACTCCAGAAGCCCCGGGTCCATGCCGGTTTCTGTCAGCACCGAGGTGACGGTCTCCAGCAGGTCGTTTTTCAGGAAGTGCTGGCCGGAGATGTTCAGCGCCAGGGTGACCGGTGCGTGCCCCGCTGCGAGCCAGCTCTGGTGCTGACGGCAGGCTTTCCTCATCACCCACTGGTCGATCTGGATCACCAGCCCGATTTCCTCGGCAAGCGGCAGGAAGCGTCCGGGCTCCACGATCCCGAGTTCCCGGCTATTCCAGCGCACCAGCGCCTCGACCCCCACCACCTCACCGGAGCGTGCCGAAACCTGGGGCTGGTAATAGACGGTGAACTCGTCCTCCTTGAGCGCCTTATGCAGCTGGCTCTCCAGGATGATGCGCTCCAGGGCCTTGGCGTTCATCGACTCGTCGTAGATCTGATAGCCGTTTCTCCCCTGCTCCTTGGCCTGGTACATGGCGCCGTCCGCGTTTCGGATCAGGTCGTTGGCGCTGTTGGCGTCGAAAGGGTAAAGGCTGATACCGATGCTGGTCGACAGGAACACCTCCTGCCCCTCCAGGGCGTAGGGGAGCGAGATCGCCTCCAGGATGCGCCGGGCCACCTTGGCCACGTCCTGAAAATGGTCGATATCGGAGAGCATGATGGTGAACTCGTCCCCGCCCAGGCGCGACACCAGCGAGGGTGGGCCGTCGTCTTCCGCCCGCGCCAGGCAGTCGCTGCGGCGCACGCAGCGCAGCAGGCGGTCCGCCACGTCCTGCAGCAGCCGGTCCCCCACGCCGTGCCCCAGGGTGTCGTTGACCAGCTTGAAGCGGTCCAGGTCGAGGAAGAGCACCGCGAGCATCCGGTCGTTGCGGTTGGCAAAGACCAGCGCCTGCTCCAGCTGCTGCAGGAAAAAGCGGCGGTTGGGGAGCCCGGTCAGTGCGTCGTAATAGGCAAGGAGCCGGATCTGCTCCTCGGCATGCTTTCGTTCGGTGATATCCTGGATAGTGCCGGTCAGGCAGATGGGGGTTCCCCCCTGGTCCAGCACCGTCACCAGTTCCGCGTGCAGGGTGCGCTCCACCGAGTCCTCCAAAAGGATGCGGTAGTCGAAGCTTAAGGGAGCGCATCGGGCGACCGCATCGTCCAGGGAGTTTTGCACGAAACTGCGGTCCAACTGGTGCACCGAGTCGAGGATCGGGTTCCCGCCCTTTCCCCCTTCGGTGCAGCAGATGTTGTAGACCTCCTCGGAGCAGCGGATCTCGCCGGTGGCAAGATCCCATTCCCAGCTGCCGATATGGGCCAGGCTCTGGGCGTGGGCCAGCCCCTCCCTACTCTCCCTGAGCTGCTCCATGGCGCCGGAGGCGCGCAGCATGTAACTCACCCGGTAGCGCAGGATGTGCCAGTTGATCGGCTTAGTGATGAAGTCGGTGGCGCCCGCCTCATAGGCGCAGTTGATCGACTCCAGGTCGTCCAGGCCGGTCATCATCAGCACCGGGGTATCGTGCCCCGAAGCGGTGTGGCGTATCGCGGAGCAGACCGTGAAGCCGTCAATCCCCGGCATCACCACGTCCAGCAGCACGATGTCGGGGGAACTCTCCTCGAAGGCCAGCAGTGCCTCCTCGCCGCTGCGCGCGTCACGGACGGCGAACCCCGAGTGCTCCAGGGTCTCCCGGGCCAAAAGCCTTACCGCGTGGTCGTCGTCGACGACCATTACCAGCGGCGTCCCTCTTTTCACTTTTCTGGTCAGCATAGTGCGCCTCCCTGCAGGGCCTCGCGGACCATGCGGTACTCTTCCTCAACCTGAATGAGCAACGGTAGGGCACCCACCGTGGAGCCGGCGCGGCCGAGCGTCTCCAGTTCCTTGCAGACGTCGGCGAGCTTGAGGGCTCCCAGGTTGGCGCTACTCGACTTGAAGCTGTGGGCTGCCGCCTTGAGCTTCTCGGCGTCGCCTCCCGATTCCGCTTCGCGCAGGGTCTGCAGCAGCGTAGGCGTGCTGGACAGGTACAATTCTACCACCTTGCGCAATACCTCCATGCCACGATTGCCCGGCAGCATTCGAATCATCTCGATGGCACCGACCATCTGGTCCCGGGAGATCACCCCGCCGTACTGAGCTGCGGCATCGGGAGCCGGGGAGACGGCGGCCTCGCCGGCGGGTATCGGCAGATGACGACGCATGATCCTGAAAAGCTCCTCTCTAGCGAAAGGCTTCGAGAGATAGTCGTCGGCACCCGAATCGAGGCAGGCGTCGCGATCCCCCTTCATGGCGAAGGCGGTCAGGGCGATGATGGGAAGACGGGAACCAGGTTTGCCCTGGACCGGCGCCGGGCTCTGGAACAGCGTGGACTCCGCCTCACCGTTCCCGGCGGCACCGGGAGTTCCCCCCTGAGCCTCCCATTTCCTGATTCTCCTGGTCGCCTCCAGGCCGTCGAGTTCGGGCATCTGGCAATCCATGAAAACCAGGTCGTAACCGGAGCCCTGCACCGCCTTTACTGCAGCCAGGCCGTTGTCGGCGAGATCAACGCTGCAGCCAAGGCTCTCCAGCATCCCCTTGCCAACCTCCTGGTTCACAAGGTTATCTTCCACCAGGAGCACGTGGGGAGCGTGCTGCAGCGTTTCCAGCCCGTCTTCCTGGTCCAACCCGGGCTCCGGTTCCATGCCGAGTGCGCGTACCAGCGCTCCGTAGAGCCCGCGCTGTCGCAGCGGCTTTTTCAGGCAGACTGCCACACCGGCCTCCCGCGTCAGGCTCATACGGGGGGCGTTACCGTCCACCAGGAGCACCAGGCGCACCGAGCGCCCTGACGGGAGCGTCCTGATGGTGGCGGCCAGTTCGACCCCGTCGGTGCCTGCCAAGTGGTGATCGAGGATCGCCAGGTCAAAGGGCGCCGCCACCAGCCGGCAAAGCGCCTCGGGCGCGTCCTGGACGCACTCCGCGTCGATACCCCACCCGATAAGCTGCCTAACCAGAGTCTTCCTGGTAGCCTCGTCCTCCGAGGCGATCAGGGCTCTTTTACCGCGCAGCGCCGCGCAGCTTCGGTCCTGCGAGGTAAGCCCCACAACCGGGGACGCCAGGCGGGCGCTGAAGGAGAAGGTTGAGCCGGCGCCCGGCTCGCTCGCCAGGTTCAGTTTTCCTCCCATGAGTTCCGTCAGCTGCCGGGCTATCACCAGACCAAGCCCGGTCCCCCCGTAACGTCGGGTGATGGACTCGTCTCCCTGGGAAAACTGCTCGAAGATGCGGCTTCTCTGCTCCGTTGTGATCCCGATCCCGGTATCGCGCACGCTGAAGAGAACCAGGTCCGAATCCCCACCGGGGCCCACCGTCAGGTGCACGCTCCCCCGCGGGGTGAACTTCACCGCGTTGGCCAAGAGGTTGACCAGGATCTGACGCAGCCGCCCAGGGTCGCCGATACAGGAGCCCGGGACGCCGTCACAGACCTCCAGGCTCAATTCCAGTCCTTTCCTCCCGGCGTCTTCCGCGAATATTTCCACCGCTTCGCTCACCAGTTCCTGGAGATCGAAGGAAATCTCCTCGAGCTCCAGCTTACCCGATTCGATTTTTGAGACGTCGAGGATGTTGTTGATGATGGTAAGCAGCGCCTCGCCCGAGCGGCGCACCGTGTCGACGAAACGCGTCTGTTCCTTGGTCAGGTCGGTATTTTGCAGCAGCTCGGTCATGCCGAGCACCCCGTACATCGGCGTGCGTATTTCGTGGCTCATCTGCGCCAGGAAATCCGACTTCGCCTGGTTGGCAGCCTGCGCCGCCTCCATGGCACGGCTCACGCCGTGCAGGCTCTCTTCCAGTTGCCGGTTCACGCTGGAAAGCTCCTTGGTGCGCTCCGCCACCTCGAGCTGTAACTCTTCAGAGTGCAGCGCGAGCCTTTCATCACGCACCGATATCTCGGCAAGCATCTCGTTGAAGCAATCAAACAGCAGGCCGAGCTCATCGTCATTCCGGCTTTGCACCCGGACCTGGTAATCCTGGCTTTGGGAGACGAACTCCATCTTCCGGGTCAGGTGACGGATCGGGTCCGAGATAAGCCGGTTGATGCGATTGGAAAGGAGCCGGACCGTGCCGGCAACGCCAAGAGCCGCGAACAGAGCGAGTAGCAGGATGAAGCCCAGCAGTGAAGGAATATTTGCTTGTTCCTGTGGGGAGCGCACCACCTCGTAGCAGAGAAAGCCGAGCGACAAAACGAGGAACACCATGCTGTTGCTGGCTAGCAGCAACGAGGCAAGCTTTCCCTTGATGGAGCCCTTGGCAAACCCGCTAACCGTCACGGCACCCCCTTCCCCGTCCGCACAAAACGGGGGTTGAGAAGCTGTCCCCCTCCCTGGGAGAGGGGCAGCTGGCACGGCTGTATGTCGATCGTTAAAACTTTACAATAATACGACAGGATTTCAAGGGAGGCGGGAAGCTGCGGCAAGCGAAATGAAATTGGCCAGGATGGCGTGGGAAGGCGCTACGAAGGCGGTTTGCGAAGCGAGGAAATCGGGAACCAGATTAAGGGGGGGGTGCGACAAACCTTCCCAGCAACCGACGATAGCGCGGTCCACCTCTGGGTGAAACTGCACCCCATAGGCATTGCCCAGGCGGAAGGCCTGCGCCGGGCAGGCCTTCGAGTCTGCCAGCAGTGTCGCGCCGGGAGGAGGGGTGAAACTATCGTTGTGAAGCTGGAAGGTGACAAATGGGCTCTCCACGCCGAAGAAGAGCGGGTCCGACGCGCCTGCCGCAGTCAGAGTCACCTGGCAGATCCCGTTCTCACCGTGGGCAGAGGGCGAGGCGACCTGGCCGCCTGCTACCTGCGCCAGGAGCTGCCCGCCCAGGCAGATACCAAGTAGCGGCGTGCCGGCTAGCAGCGATTTCCCGATGAAACTGCGAACCTGCTCCAGGTAGGGAAAGCGCTCCGTCTCGTACACCCCCATGTCTCCACCCAGGACAATGACGCCGCAAAGTTTGCCGGGATCGGGAGAAGGCTCTCCCCGGAAAGCGGCGACCGTACAATAGGGGAGCCCGGAGGCGGCAAGCAGTTGCAGGCAGCTTCCCGGTGGGCAAAGGGGGTCATTTTGTATGATAACGAACACGCGGCATCCTTTTCCAGTCAATTTGCTGCATCAATAAGAATATCAGAGGTATCAGGGCGAGTGCGCCGGCCTTTGCAAGGGCGCTACTGAATTGGCGATATTTTCAAATCATACTCCGTTGAAAAACGGGCGAATACAAGATTCGCCCCTACCAGCATGTTTACGGCCGCAGGGGCGAACCTTGGGTTCGCCCAATTCGTCCAAGGCCACGGCCGCAGGGGCTAACCTTGACTGCGCCCGATGCGCCCCGCCAGGCAGGGTGACTGACATACGTAGGGGCGAACCTCGTGTTCGCCCTTTTCAGCCACTTTGGAAAGCTCTGTTCACCCGACTCACCCCGAGCACCTGCACTCTCTTGCCGTTTTGCTAGTCGACGCTGATCTCGCCCTTCCCATTAAAGGAGAGACCCGAGGCGGGAAAGTCCTCTGCCGTGAGCCGCTGCATCAGGTGCAAGGCGCGCTGCTTGCGGTCCGGGCTTGGCGCGGCGGAGGGCTTTTGCACAAAGGAATGGATGTCTCCCTTAACAAAGGAGCCGTCCGGCGCGAGCTGCACGGTCAGAATCGGTGCGTAGCCGCTTTCCCCGACGACACTGACTCCGCCATAGGTGGCAAAATTGCCCAGGCTGTAGGCAACCAGCCGTCCCCGGTACAGCTCCAGGGCGCGGGGGACGTGGGGGCCGTGGGCGATCACCAGGGCGGCACCACGGTCAATGGCATCGTGGGAAAACCGAACCAGGTCGCCGCGCGGCTCGTTGAGAAAACGCTCCATCCCCGGGGTCACGTGCAGCGCGCCCCGCCCCTCGGCGCCGGCGTGGATGGAGAGGATCAGGATGTCGTAACGCCGGGAAACCTGCGCGATCTCCTTGAGCGCCTCTGCCGGGTACACGATGGAGCGCGGCGGCGCGCCAAAGGAGAGCGAGAGGATGCCGACCCGAACGCCCCGCACCAGGAATTCGGCGATTTCGCCCCCTTTGCTGGAGAAGTCGACACCGGCTTCTTTCAGCGCGCGCTTGGTGGATACCATGCCGGGCCGTCCGAAATCCAGGGCATGATTATTGGCAAGTGAAACCATGGAAATGCCAGCTTTTTTCAGGTTGAGTGCATACGAGGGAGGGGTCCGGAAAACATAGCTCTTCCCCTCGACCGGAGTTTTGAGCGGTTCGCCCCCCTCAAGAAGGGGCCCCTCGAGGTTGGCCATGGTGATGTCCGCCGCCTTGAAGAAGGGCGCTGCCTGCGCGAGCAGAGCCTTACCGCGATTTTTGGGGAGTCTTGGCGAGGGGTAATCGCTACCCATCATGATGTCGCCGACCGCCGCCACGGTGATGCCCCCGGCCGCGGCTGGTGCGGCGAAAAGCGGCGCGGGTAGCAATAGTGCGAAAAGTGCATTGGCGCATAAGAAGACCAGGGCAGGGAGTACGCAACTTGGTGGAGAGGTTCTGTCCGGCAGTGGCTCAGGTAATCCATCCAAGGTTCTCTTCGGGAAAGCTTTCAATGGCTCAATTCCACCTTTCTGGTGTGCCCCCCTGGGACGGATTAGGGTAGAGACGCATTGCATGCGTCTCGGCGCTATTGAATCGGAGCAGATCTGTCTGTTACAAGTGCGGAGACGCATGCCGCGCGTCTCCGCATGAGGTGAGGTTTGTCACGGCAAGGTCAGGTCACACCTTGCGCAGCGCCTCGGCCACGACTTCGGCGACGTCCCTGACCCGCACCGACCCGGCCCCGCGGTCCTTCAGTCCGTCCTCGAACATGGTCATGCAGTAAGGACAGGCAACACAGACCGTGTCGGGAGTGCCGAGCAGCGCCTCGTCCACCCGGGTGTGGTTCACCCGGTCCCCGATGAACTCTTCCATCCACATGCGCCCTCCACCCGCGCCGCAGCAAAAGGAGGTCTCATGGTTGCGTCCGATTTCCTGGGGAGCCTTGCCGGTGGCCGCCTCGATCAACTCGCGTGGCGCGTCGAAGACCCCGTTATGCCGGCCAAGGTAGCAGGGGTCATGGTAAGAGACCGTCCCAAGCCCTGCGGCTCCCCCTTCCAGATGGAGACGCCCCTGCTGCATAAGCTCTGCTATCAGCTCGCTGTGATGCAGCACCTCGAGTTCCAGGCCGTACTGGCGGTAATCGTTTTTCAGGGTGGTGAGGCAGTGCGGACAGAGGGTGATCACCTTGGTCACCCCGCGCTCGCGGAACTGGGCGACGTTCTCCTGCGCCATCTTGTTGAAGAGGAACTCGTTTCCGAGCCTTCTCAGACTGTCGCCGCAGCACTTCTCGTCCTTGCCGAGGATCCCCCAGGAGACTCCGGCCGCGTCCAGCACGGTCGCCAGCGCCACGGTGACATGCTTGGCCCGGGAATCGAAGGACCCGGCGCAGCCAACGTACAGCAGGTATTCGGTCTCCCCGGCGACAAAAGGGCGCACCTCCATGGTGGAAACCCACTTGGCGCGCTCACCGGGAGCGATCCCCCAAGGATTCGATCTCTGCTCCATGTTCTCGAAGAGGTTCAAAAGCTCCTCGGGAAAGCGCGCCTCGGTTTCCACCAGGTGCCGTCTCATCTTGATGATCTTCGGCATCTGCTCGATCAGCACCGGGCAAGCCTGCATGCAGGCGCCGCAAGTGGTGCAGGCCCAGATGGCCTCCTCGGTGTTGGTCCCCTCCCCTTCATGGCCGATCAGGGGAAGCGTCCCCTTCCTGCCGTTTCTCAGGGCGGATGCGTTTTCCAGCAGGTTCACCTTGATGGCATGCACGACCTGGCGCGGGTTGAGCGGCTTGCCGGTGTTGGTCGCCGGGCAGGCGTCCTGGCAGCGGCCGCACTCGGTGCAGCTGTAGGTGTCCAGCAGGTCCTTCCAGCTGAAGCGCTCCACGCTCCCCACCCCGTAAACCTCTCCCTTGGCAAACACCTCCCTTGGCTGGGTGTTGGTACGCTCCAGACTCCCGAGATAGCAGTTGGGGATGGCGGTGAGGATGTGCATGTGTTTGGAGTGGGGCAAAAAGCAGATAAAAGCAAGCAGCACCGCTGCGTGCAGCCACCAGAAAATGAGCAGCAGGGTTCCCAGCAGCGGGCCCGCGGACGCCAGCCAGGTTGCCACCAGGCTGGAGACCGGCATGGCGAAAGCGGCGGGCTCCTCCCCCTGGGCTATCAGCACCCCGTGCATCCCGAAATAGGCGACCATCAAGAGGGCAATGAAGGAGAGTATCAAAAACGCCTCGGGACTCCGCGCCTTCACATAGAGACTGTCCAGATAGGGAGGCTTCACGATCAGCCTGCGCCCGAAGGAAAGGGCGATCGCCACCAGGGTCAGCAGCGACACCAGGTCGAAGACGAAGAGCAGCGCGTGGTGCACACCCTGGGGAAGGAGATCCAGGCTTACGTCCGGGAGCATGCCGTTTACCAGGAACTCGGCGTTCGCCAGGGCGAGTATCAAGAAGCTCCAGAAGATGACGAAATGGTTCAGGCCGAAGGGCTTTCTGAGGACGCGCAGCTGGCCGAAGGCGCAGACCAGCATTTCCTTCAGGCGGCGGGCCGGTTGGTCCAGCCTCTGCTCGGGCTGCCCCATCAGCACCAGGGAAAAGCGCCGGTACACGCTAAAGCAGAAAAAGACCAGCGAGGCCACCAGAAGCGGGACGAATAAAGTAGGATGCGGCATCATGGGGAACCTCTTTAACTATAAATGCGGCGTCTGCCACCGGAAACATGCGACCGTTCATTGCCGGTTTTCCATTGGTGAGGGGAGCTACGCCCTTCAGGCGTCCCCTCCCCGCTCCAAAAGCTGCAGGGGAGGGAGTTTTATTCAGTCATTTCCGATATTTCCCGATCGTGACGCCTTCAGCGCCTGCAGCTTCCGGGTCAGCGCCGGGATGATCTGAAACAGGTCGCCGACGATGCCGTAGCTTGCCACCTGGAAAATGGGCGCTTCCGCGTCGCGGTTGATGGCGATCACCACATCGGAGTCCTGCATGCCAACCAGGTGCTGGATGGCACCGGAGATGCCGCAGGCGATGTATACCTTGGGGCGCACCGTCTTGCCGGTCTGCCCCACCTGCCGGTCGGGCGGCATCCAACCCGCGTCGACCGCACTCCTGGAGGCGCCCACCACCCCTCCAAGTACGTCGGCCAGCTCCTGCAGCATGAAGAAATTTTCCTTTCCCATCATCCCGCGGCCGCCCGAAACAATGAACTCAGCTCCCGAAATGTCGACCTCGTTTCCGCCGCCGCTGTCCATGAGGATCTTCAGCACCTTGACCTTCATTTCCGCCTCGGAAACCGGCACCTCCTCCCTGATGATCTCCCCCTGCGCTACCGGGTTGAAGTGAGGCATCGGCATGACGTGAGGCCGCACCGTCGACATCTGGGGACGAAACTTGTCGCAGACGATGGTCGCCATGATGTTGCCGCCGAAGGCGGGCCTGGTCTGCATCAGGTTCCCCTTCTCGTCGATGGAGAGGCCGGTGCAGTCGGCCGTGAGGCCAGTGGCGAGCCTGGTCGCCACGACTCCGGCGAGGTCGCGCCCCAGACCGGTGGCGCCCATCAGAATGACCTCGGGGCGGTATTTTTCCACCAGGGTGCAGACCCCGCTCTGGTAGGCTTCGGTCCGGTAGTGGCGCAGTACCGGCGCATCCATCAGATACACCTTTTCCGCCCCATAGCTGATCGCCTGCCGGCAAAGCTCCTCCACCCCGTCGCCCAACACCACGGCGGACAATTCGCAGTCGCGGTCGAGCGCCAGCTCTTTACCCTTGCCAAGCAGTTCCCAGGAGACCTTGGCGGCCTCACCTTCGGTCTGCTCGATGAAGACCCAGACCCCGCGGTAAGCGGAAAGGCGCTTGGCGAGCGCCGCCTCTTCAGGGTCCAGCTCCGGGGTCGCGCCCGCAGTCGTGGCCGAGGCGGCGAGTTCCTGCAGGATGCGCAGCTCTTCCGGGGTAAAAGACATCTCCAGCGCCTGTACCGGGCAGACCTTGACGCACTTGACGCAGCCGATGCAGCGTGTGGTGTTGACGATAGGCTCGCCCGCCTCGCTCATTTCAATGGCATCGACCGGGCAGGCGCTCTGGCAGCGGGCGCCGCAGGCGATGCATTTACCTTCCAGCAGGGAAGCCTTGCCGCGCGGTTTTTTCGGTGGTTTTACAGCTTCGCTCATATCTGGTTCCTCGGGATAATTATCACAGTGCCAGCAGGTCCTTCTCCAGCATCTTATCGATCAAAAGCTGCGCGGCCCCCTCGGGGTCCCTGGTGCCGTCACCGAGCATCTCGCCCAGGGCCCGCTGCGGGGAGAAAATCCGGCTCACCCAGGTGGGGGAACCTTTGAGACCAATACCGTTCACGTCGAGGCCGAGGATACGGTTGTCCCAGAGCTCAACCGAAGCGTCGGCGGACTGCAGGCGCATCGCCACGGTCGGATAGCGGGGACGATTCACCTCGCGAACGACCGTCAAAAGGACCGGCAGCGGAGCCTCAACCTGCTCGTGCCTCCCCTCAAGCTTGCGCCTGACCCGGATGGAGCGCCCGACCGGATCGAGTTCCTCCACCCGGTCCACCAGGGTGAGCTGGGAGAAGTCGAGCCGGGTTGCGATCCCCGGGCCCACCTGGGCGGTGTCGCCGTCGATGGTCTGCTTGCCGCAGATCACCACCCCGACCTCCTCGTCCTGCGCCAGCCGCTCAATCGCGGCCGCCAGCACCTTGCTGGTCGCCAGGGTGTCGGCTCCGCCAAAGACCCGGTCCGACAGCAAGATGGCGCGATCGACCCCGAGGGCAAGCGCCTTTCTCAGGGTCGCCTCCGCGTTGGGCGGCCCCATGGAGATCGCTGCGACCCGGAAGCCGAAGCGGTCCTTGAGCCGCAACCCCTCCTCGATGGCGTGGGTGTCGTAAGGATTCACGATGAAGGGAACACCCTCGCGGATCAGGGTGTTGGTGACCGGATCAATCTGCACCTGGGTGGTGTCGGGGACCTGTTTTACGCAAACTACTACCAGCATGGAAACCTCGGTTGGTGTGATACCTGTAGGGGCGGTTCGGATTATCCACCCAAAGCCTGGTCAAGTCGTTGACCTAGGTCAAAGGACGCAATGCCCCTGGAGTTTTAATCGGTTACCTCGGGATGGCAGGCGGCCGGTGCGGGACCTCAGTTCGCCCTTGCATTTTTGGAAGCGATCTTGTAACTATGATCATCTTGTTCCAGGTTCCTGTCTCGCGGACCTGATAAGCCTGATCAAGAAAAAAGGTACCTGCAGCGCCCCTTTTGCGTTCCATGGCGGAAAGGCAACTGGCGGCCCAACCGGGTTGCACATTTCCCGCCGCAGCGGCTATTACCGTAAACGCCCGACGCTCCGGGTGGAGATACATGTCCGATAAATACGTCGAAAAAACCTTTCTCTACCTGCTCGTCCTCTCGATCGTTTTGCACCTGACGATCTTCGGGCTGGTGGCGCTGATCCCCCCCGAAAAGGAAAAAACCCCTCCCGAGCCGACCATGGTGGACCTGACTGAGCTTCCCGAGACCCCACCGGCCCCGCCTGGCCCCAAAAAGGAACAGAAAAGGATCGCCGAGAAACCGCAGCGGGTCACCAAGGAAATCGCTCCCAAGGGTAGCCAGGAGACCGAACAGCTTCGGCAGCATCCGGCGCGCTCCAGTCAACCGAGCCGGGCCGAGACGCGTCCCGAGACCCCCTCCTCCGCCGTCCCGAGCCGTCAGCCAAGCCGCGCCCCGCAGG
>JGI24143J45723_1000668_pt1 | contig 17278 bp, 16 predicted proteins | sample BarGraIncu00432A_FD_45723 | JGI IMG/M metagenome (IMG submission 45723) | reverse complement strand
GGGTCCAGATTAAAGGTTTCTTGTACTATAATTGCAAGACCATCAATAGATTTTCGTAAATCAGTAGCTCCGCAAGCGATATAAACATTATTTACTACAATATTACTTAACATAGTGAGAGCAATACTTCTGTAACTTTTGAAAATAGTTCTTTATCAAAATTGGAATTTATCTCTATAGATGCAGCACCTATTTTTACAATTAAAGATTTTTCACTTATGACATCTTTTAATTCAGTAGCATCAACTGAAAGCCAATTGGGCACTTCTTTGGTAGCAGTGTGATCAGTACTGAATTCACGAATCCATGACCGTAGCCTGGCCGGCTTAACATCATTTTCTTTACACCAAATATCTATTGTTTGACCGCTAGCGGTGTAATCATCTACTCGATGTTGCCACATAAAGTTTACTTTTGGTTCTGACATAAGAATAACCTCCTTGTTTTGAGGTTATTATCTCATGAATTAAAGATCATAGGAATGTGGGTATCATTTGACGCTTACTTAAAAACCCATCTAGAGTTTAGATGGAGTTTTCTTACCATTCAATATAAGTTTTATTATATGGGATTCGAATTCATTTCAAATCAATAATTAGCATAATCCAGTATAAAGATTTTCAATACAAAGAAACCAGAAAATATATACCTCTATATATTTTCTGGTTCCATCCCCTGGCTACCGCCAAGTTTTTTTGTCTCTACTTTCTTCAAAAAATTCTCAACTTTTCATCCCAACTTCTTCACTTTTAATACGCATCAGATGTTCCATCTTCGCCTAGCTTCCGCTTATTTCGCATTTTCCCCTATTTCATTTGGCAAAATCTTGCTCTTCCTCAGAGGTGCTAGGAGATGACTGGAAGTTAGCTCCTTGCTACAGAAAATCTATATTTTAGAAGCTGAATGGAAAAAATATACTGGGAGAAATTCAGTAAAATAGTTTGCCGAAATTTCTCCAAAAGTACTTGCCAATAACAAACGTATAAGATACCTTCTGTTTGCTAGTCTGTTTCCTCTTAATCCTAGTATTCTTAACGCTTAAGAACTTTTAATTTGATCAAAATTGCTTCTTTAAATTTTATTAAAAGTATTTTGTTATACAAAACAAAGATTACTATAGATAAAAGTACTAATATAGCTTCTAACACAATATTTTCATAATAAAACAAACAAGTATAAATAACAGTAATAGTAGATAGCGTTAATAACGGTTTTACATTTATGCTTATATTAAAAAATTTCTTTGTATCTACAATTCTTAATATCCACATTGCTAAAAAAGATAACATTGTAGAAAATGCCGCTCCTTGTATTCCTATCAATGGTATTAAACATATATTAACTATTACATTTATAACAGCCCCTATTACTGAAGTATAGAAGGACCCTAATGTTTTTTCGGAACTTAAATAGCTTGCACCATAAAAAACTGAAAAGCCTGAAAATATTGTGCCTAAATACAAGAAAGGTATGTATCTCCATGCTATATAATAACTATTATCAACCAATAAACGCATTATTACCTTTGTAATTGCAAGTAGTACAATCACTCCTGTAAATTCAATAGTCACATATAAATTAAACATTTTTGAGTTGAATTCATTATTATCCTTTGATTTAGATTCTGTAATAACCGATTCCTGCCATGCTAAAGAAAATATAAAATTTAACATTATAAGTATAGATGGGAACTTATTTGCAATAGCATATATTCCATTAGCCTCCATACCCATATAATGATTCAATAAGAATCTATCTGAAGCACTCATAAACCACCAACCTACGGCATTAGGCACTAGGGGCAAAGAAAATTTTATTAATTTTAATTTTGATTTTTTACTTAAAAGTTTGAAATTAATATACTTAAATATCCTTATTTTACATTCAACATATACAAATGTAATCGTTGAAGCAAAAACATTAGATAATATAAGAGCCTCTATTCCAAAATGTAAGCATACTATCATAGCTATATTAGATAATAGTGAAATAACTGTAAATATAAAACCTGAAACCGAATATAAAACATTTTGTTTTAATCCTCTTGCAACTTGTATCCAAACACTGTATAAAATTGAAACATCAAGTTGTTCCAAAAATAAATACTGATAATCAAATTTTTTAAATCTAAATATAATGAGGAAAATTAGATTTACAAATATTAAATTTAATATCATAATACTGATAGAGTTGGTTATAACTCTACACTTTTCTTTGTAATCTTTTGAATCTAATAGATACCTGTATAATGCATCAGTTATTTGAAAAGTAATGATAGGAATTAATAACGCTATAGCGGTAATCATCAAATCAAAATATCCATATTGCTCTTTATTTAAATAATGGGTATATAAAGGAAGCATTAATATCCCTAAAAATCTCGATCCGAAATTTCCAATTAGATAAATTATAGAATTCTTAAGTAATATTTTTTCTCTACTCATATATCAATTCCTTAATGTTATTTTAATAACTTTAATTTTCCCATTTGATTTACGCTTTCTACAACAACTTTCCTAACACATAGAGATATGGTCAATAATGTTTTTCATCTATACATACTACATTATTATCATCAAATTCAACAACTCCAAGTTCATTTGGATTGCTTCAATAATACCTCAAATAGTATCTCCTTATCCCTGTGGTGGTTTCATTAATCTTTCAGTCAATCAATAGTCAAGGAAAAAATCATCCCCAATTACTAAAGTTATCTTCTACAATCATAAATTCATCTCAAGGTGATTTTCTATACCCGTAAGCATTAATACGCGAGAAAACATATCAATTTGTTACAATATATTAAGAGTATTTACTTTGACACAGATTTGTTTATTGGGCAAAGTCCTGTACCATATACCATACCAAAATAATGAATTCATGTTTTGACTCCTTAGAAATTTCAACTTTGCCCTAAACTAATTGATTTGACACAATTATATATGTTAATTCTATAATTCTTAAATTATATAATGACAACAAAGTAGGACTTAAAATTAATGATAGAAAATGCCATAATGAATAACTTCTCATATTACTCTTATTTATTTTTTATAAGTTTCTTTTAAAGATTGCTCAAACATTAATTGAAAATTTTCATATGTTAATTCTATTAATTTATTTCTATTATCAATTAAATCTTGTTTAGGTATCTTAATGTTTTTTTCAAATTGAGTATATAATTCTTCAAAATTAACACATTTATTTTGTTCATCAATATCCCAAGTTTTTAGATATTCCTCCATTTTTTTTATATCTTTATTTAATCCTATATGAGGCACATTATATGTCATTGCAGTAATATTACCATGTAAACTAGTGCCTGCAAAAAGTTTACACTTTCCGATTAAATACATAATTTCATAAATATTAATATCGTTGCAAAGCACATTAGGAACCTTTAATAACTTATGAATTTTATTTAATGCAATATCGTCATCATGATTTGCTGCTATACCAATTGGTACCAAAATAATCATACAGTTATATTTTTTATAAATCATTTCAATTTGATTGCAAAGTATTTGTTCTTTATCATGGATAGATGATAAAGAAGTTTGAATACAAATATATCCATTAATATTTTTCTCACATATTTGTTGTATATTTTCTCTAACTTTCAACTTTATATCATTGAGGCTAAAAAATTCTGAAATTATAGTTGCAGAATCAGGGTATAATTTCACATTTAAACCATTCAAATTTGACTTCGTCATTGTGTCTCTTACTGAAATGTAGTCCACATTGATAAGTTGATTAATTATATAATCATATTTATCTCTACGCATTTTATTAATGCTTGAACCACCCACCGTATTGTAAATAATGTTCACATTATTTTTAAAATCATTCTTATTGATTATCCATGGAAATGATTTTTTAATTTTTAATTTGTATTTTATCAAATCTTCAAATTTATCAGCACCAATTAATTTTCTAATACATATGTAAATATAAAATATGTACTTTTTTCTATCCAAATCTAAAAACATACTACTTAAACCTGCACCTAATATCTCTCCACCTGATAGTATTATAATACTATCTTCCAATATATCTTCATTATTTAACAATTCTCTAATGCTTTTTGTTTTAACCCCACCATATTCACTTAAATCATTTTGTGTAATTGAATAAAATTCAATATCATAGTTAATTAAATATTTTGATAAATATTTATTTAAATACTTTTCAATTATAATTGGGAAAAGTAAATCTCCATAGTTATATCTATCAAATGCACCAATAATAGCAATTTTTTTCATAAGAAGCCCCCTCTTTTCCTTTGGATAGTGTTAACACTATTTTGTTTTATTTCTCTTAATGCTTGCTTTATCAAGGGTTTGAACTATTTTTACAGATAGATCAATTACTTGTTTTTATTGTGAAAAATGTACATTTAAAGGCTCCAAAATATGATGACAAGTCCTAAATATAAAAAATTGAAATAATACAGTATCATTCGATACTATCTGCCCTCGCATTCAACAAATATGAAAATTTAATTATTCAGTTTTTGGGTTACTAAGCTTTCATTAATATCTTTACATTTTTAATTGTATTCTTGATATCTTTTCGTTTTATAACTAAATACATTATATAAGCTACTGTATACAGTAAAACTCCAAGCCAAGAATTTATAAACCATCCTGTTAATATAAAAATTAATGTCATTGTTAATTCCAAAGCTATATCTTTATACACATATATTTCAAGAATCTTAGATAAAAATATTTCAGCCAATGCACATCTAAATGCTAAAAGAATAACGATTGCTACTATTGCTAAATTTAAATTTTTAAATAATATAGTAGTTACAAAAGTAATCATTACACTTAAGACAAGTGATATTAAGTTGATTCTTAGCATCAACTTTTCTTTTCTCATTGTCTTTAAATATGTATTAATGAGCAAGGCCATTTTGCCCTCAAATACACACATTGGGAAAACCAATGCCATATACATTAAACTATCCGCATACGTAGGTAACCACGATGATAAAACAACCTTAAGGGGATAATATATAGTGAGTGAACCAAATAATATTACCATCAAAAAATCTCTCATTGTTACGTATATACTGGGTAGCTTTTTCTCATCAATTCGTCTTAGAATTGGAAACATAATAATTCCTACAGCATTTATAAATAACATCATAATATTTGATACGCTAAGGGTAAGTGAAACTTTACCAAAGGTTTTCACATCCCATGAACGTTCTATTCCGAATCTTACTACACCAATAATTAACATGCTAGCTATATTGGCAAACATTAGCTTTATTCCTACACTAATATTCTCTATCGTTTCTCTGAAACTAAAGTAAAATGTAGAAATTCTGCCAAACACCATGTCCTTGCACAAATACATGGCATATAACAAAGAAATAAATTTGCCAATTAAATCCGCCACTATCATCAATCTATATTCTCTAACACCAAAAACCATAAAAGCAATAATTAGACAACAGTAAAGTACTCTATCAATCATTGTAATCTTTGCATACTCTTTAATTCTATTTGTAGCTTCTAAAATAAATAAAAGCATTGCCCTAATACCCACTATTATCATACATACCGCTATCATTTTAAATATGAATCTTCTTTGTAGCTCATTAACAAAAATAACTGACGAAACTATTATAAAACTTGCAATTATTACCTGTGAAATTGTCAACATCCAAAACTGTGAGAAGAACAATCGCTTGTCCAAATTATTATATTCACTACCACCATATCTTAAATACATACCGTCATTCCACCCAAATTGCATGAATCCTACATATGACGCATAAAATAAATATAATTGCCAGTAACCGTATTCTTCTACTCCAATTAACTTTGGTACAATCAAAACCAACAAAGTTGAAATAAGTAACGATACTAAGTTTGAGGTTAATGTATATGAAAAATTTTTAATAAATACCTTCGCTCTACTATTCATCGTATTACTCCTATCGTGGCAATATTTTTTTCGTAAAAATTGTTTTAATCATCTTAACATCAAAATTTATATATTAAGCATCAATATTACCATTAATTACTTACTCATTCAAATTATCAAAGTCTATTTTAATTAATTGTTTAATAACATCTTCTGAAAACTTATATTTTATTATTCTTGAACCTACATAAATAGTACCCCCTACAATAAAAGACCTTGTCCAATAGTAACACCATATAAAATCAAACACCTTTCTCCAATCATAGTCTTTCACTATAATAATTGCCTTCATATTGCAATTTGTCAATTAGTTGCAACGCCTGATAATATAATTACATTTATTCCAATCCATACATCATCTTATACAATTATTGTTTTCTTGGAGCAATCTTCACTTTTTTCTCCTAAAACTATAAGATTTAACTGATATGTTAAAAATACATTTAAAAATTCATTAGAAATCCAGGCAAATATAAATAATAAAATAAGTAATACCTTCAATGTCATATATATATCAGAAATATAAAATCTATATAAGTCTTTTTATAAGTTTAGCTGGAACCCCAGCAACTACTGCGTTTTCTTCTACATCATGTGTAACTACTGAACTAGCACCAATAATAGCATTATCCCCTATTTTAACACCCGGCATAATAACAGTATTTTCGCCAATCCACACATTATTTCCTATTATTACAGACCCCTTTGTGGTTAACCCCCTTTTAATAACTGGTGTGTTTAATTGATCTACTGAATTATTACCATGAAAGTGATCAGTAATATAAACATTACTTCCAAATAAAGCATTATCCCCAATTACAATTTTCTCAATACAACCAATATGACATCTATAACCAAATCTTACGTTATTACCTATAATTATCTCTGGCCAATACAGTATATCTCCATACCTATCTATTGCCTCAATCCTAAAATGTTCACCAGCATAGAAATAATCTCCTAAAACGATATTTTCGGGATTTTCTACCCTGGCATGTAGTTCAATTATTGATTCTTTACCTACTTTTTTAAACTGTCTTCGTAGTGAATACCATGTAGCATATAACTCTATTTTCTTAATGACTCTTTTTATGTTATAGTTCAATATCCATGATAAGCACCATGAAAAAAAATTCAATACTATATTTGCAATTTTCTTAATAAATGTGCCCATATTATCTTACCACTCACTTCTTTCTAAATACTTTTATATCTCTAAGTATTTATGTTTATTTCAATAATCAAAATCTATAATTTTAGTCCTCTTTATTTCTTACTCGTTCACTTTTTTTATAGCCTCTAAATAAGTAAATGCATTTTTTTTATCTGGTTCCAAATACATTCCTTCTGCCCATTCATTCCATGCATTCATAAAAATAAATTCTATCCCTCTTTCACTCATCATGTCCCTTTGAATATTTAAATATTTAGCAAATATCTCAGGTGTTTTATATTTCATTAACGATCCACCATTCCCATGTCTTGGCGTATTATCCCAGTCGATAAATGTCCCTGGATAAACTTTTTCATCCGAATTAATTGATGAATAAAGGTTTATTATTCTTTTAAAAATTTTTTCATAATTATATTTCACTGGAATCTTTATTATTCTTCTTTTTACGATATTTTTAAGTCTTTCAATTATGCCAATAGATGACATTGAAATTACTGGTTCTCTCAATACTATAGCTTGACTTTCATAGGATGCTTTTTTTCCGCTTATACTATTTATTGATTCAATCACATATATACCTTCAAATCCATAGTCTTTACACCTTCTATTATAAAATGAAATTCTTTCATTATATCTTTCGATTTTTGATGTATCATATAAAACAAAAACAGGTTTGTTTTCAATTTTTATATATCTTTCATCCTTAAAAAAATCTATTAAATATAAAAAATGTTCTTCCCACTCTTCTTCATTACCATAAGTCTGCTTTTTAAGTATTTCAGCTTTCCCATTTACATTCTTTTTCCAATCATGATTTGCCCAACAAAAGCAAAAATTCTGTTCTATATCTCCCCATTTTAGTAAATTTTCAGCAGGTTTTTCTAAAATTTTATAACCTGAAAACCAATAATGATAGTAACAGAATCCATAAATATTATAATCTTTAGCAATTTTACTTTGCCATTCAATTACTTTCTTATCTAATAAATTATAATAATTATCATCAAGTGGTTCTCTTGGCTGGTAATGACCGTTAAATAAAGGCTTCATTTTTTTAGTATTCACCCATTCGGTAAAGTTTTTTCCCCACCAAATATCATTTTGTTCTACTGCATGAAATTGTGGTAAATAATATGCTATTATCTTCATTTTTATTATATTTCCTTTCTTTGGTTTTATATCGTACTAAATCTACTACCAAATATCTATACTTAGGTCAAAATTTTCTTTGATTTCTATCTTAAATGTAACTACTTATTGTTACTTATTTAATATTAATTTAAAACTTTCATAACAATACCAATATACTTGGTTTACTTCATAATATCGAAAGACAAAATTAATTATAAAGAACACAAATATTAAATTATTTAATATAGGCCTCAATTTTAAAGGAAAAGACTTAACAATATTAGGTATAGCTAAAATGAGAAAACAATAGAAATACAGTTGCATCCTTGGTATCAAGCTATAATATTGTATATACTGAAAATTTTTCAAACATAAAAAAAGTGTAATAGGCAATAAACATATGTATGATTTATCATTTTCTTCTTTGCTATATTTTTTTCTCAGAAAGCATGAAAAATATATCCAACATAACATTACAAATTCTGTAACAACAATATATATAAAACTATAACTAACTATTGAATTATCAAATGTAAATAAATAATAATTTAACTTATCGCCAACAAAAGGTTGTATCAAAGCCATAAACTTAATTGACAATTTATATAAGATAGTAATACCGACCATTACAGTAGCTGTTGACAAAAAATTTTGTTTTCTTAAATATTGATATAAAAAATATACTGGAATCATAAGTAAAGCACTTGAATGAAATAAAGAACCAAATATCATCCAAATAATATATTTTTTGAAGTTTTTATTCTCAATAAATTTGAATGTATACATTATTATACTAATTACTATTGATTGCCTTATCGCCGACAAAGAATAAAAGAATAAATCAAAATAGACTAAATATAAAAATATTGAAAGCCATTTATACTTATTTACATTTTGTTCTATACTTTTGTATACTAATATCAAATTAAATACTGCAATAACAAAAAGTAAAAAATAAAATTGCATTCCAAGTTTTGCTATTATTATATTTAAAAATTTATAGCCTAATTCAAACTTGTCAGTCATTATTCCATTTTGGATCCTAATAAAAGCATCAGAATATGTGTAATAGTCAGCTCCGAATTCAAATCTTAATGCTGATATAGCAATTAAAAAAGCTATTGCTATCTTCTTAAATATTCCATTTTTAGAAACTATGCTTTCATCAATAAAATATAATATTGTTGGAATTAAAATTATTATTAAGTAACTAGTCATAATTCACCTCAAACAAATCAATCCATGCTTGCACAATAGAATCATTATCCCAATTTTTTGCTTTTTCATAAGCCTTTTGTCCCATATTTTCTCTTAGCTCATATTTCTTAATTAACAATTGTAATTTTTCCACAAATTCAACAGTATTATTATTTTCGATCAAAAATCCATTCTCACATGTAATTAAATCTCTTGGACCGCTTGGACAATCAAATGAAATGCAAGGAACACCAAAAGACATAGCTTCTAAAAGAACCATACCAAAGCCCTCATTCCGAGATGTAAATGCGAAAATTGATGCATTGTTGAAATAATGTCCTATATTTTCTGTTGGTTTAACAAACTCAACATTATTATTCATGTTATTTTTATTAACATAATTTTTTAAATTTGCTTCCTCTTCACCTTTTCCTACAATCTGTAATATCCAATCAAATCCATTGTTTTTTTCTGACACTTTCTTCCAAATCTGTAGCAGCTTAAGCTGTTGCTTATCTGATGTCAATCGTCCAACATTTAACACAATTCTATTCTTAAGTTCACTTCGCTTACCTACACTAGTAAAAGTTGATAAATGAGGAATATACACTGCTGGATATCCGCATTTTAAATATATTTCTGTATCCATTGTAGTTGGAACCGAAAGCTTATATGCTCTTGGGTAAACATACTTCTTTAATTTCATGTAAATAGAATTATACCCATAAAAAGAGCCATGTTCGCTAATAATAAGCCTTTGACTGTATTGACTTCCTTGCATTAAAACTTCCAAAGAATTTATTATACTTGACGTATAAATAAAATTAGGTTTTTCTTTTTTTAAAAACCTTTTTAGCTTATAATGAGATTGAAAGATGCTTTTAAGAAAACCAAATCCTCTTAATAACCTATTTAAATAGTTTATTTTTAAAGGGCAATTAAGAGTACGATACTCAACATTTTTATCCAAAGAATAAAAACTTTTCTTATTATCTTTTACGAGCAATACAATATTAAAATGCTTTACCCATTGGTTTGATAAATTTGCTATTACCCTTTCAATTCCTCCGCTAGGATTCATTGAATCAACGTAAATTAATATTTTTTTCATGGAAATTTCCCTTTCAAATCTTCTATTAAGATATAATTTATTTCTTATATATAACCTTAGTAATTAAAATTCTTCTAATATATTTCGCCCAATAAAATAATCTCAAAAAAACATAAAACCTTCTACTAATTAATAAATCTCTTTTTAACTCTTTAATGTTTTTAATATTACCTTCATACATTTTTTTTAAATTAGCAGATAACCCACTAAATCCGAATCCTGGCTTACCACCACCATAGCAGACCATTTTTATAGGTAAGTGATAATAATTATAATGTGCACATATCTTCAAGAAGTAATTGCCATCTTCAGCGTAGCTCTGATTTTCATCGTAGCCACCAATTTCTTTAAAAATACCTCTTTTAAAAATTGCTACTGATGTTTGGGGAAACATTTTTAAACAAACATCCTTGACATCAGCTTTATATAAGCCGTTAATTTTTTTCCATAGTATTTTCAGACCTCTTTCATCAATATCTCCACCTAAAAAATCTATTTCAGGATTGTCCTGTATAGTTTTTATCTGCATTTCAATTTTTTTAGGTAGCCACTCATCATCTGAATCAAGAAGAGCTATCCACTCACCTTTAGCGGCATTCATACCTGTATTCCGCGCAGCTGAAACTCTCCCATTGGGCTTATCAACAATAACAATTGGCATGATTTTGTTATCTTCTATAAATTTTTCAACTATACTTAACGAATTATCTGTTGAGCCATCATTAATAACTATAATCTCAAGTATTTGCTCAAATGCTGTCTGATTTTTAATGGAATTTAGTGTATTGATAATTGTGTCCTTGCTGTTATACATAGGAATTACAACAGATATATTTATTATGTTCATCTCCCTTGCCATCTTATCTTTCTGTAATTAATGTTTAAATTTTATCCCAAGTAAAAGTATCAAAATTATATTTTTTTATTGCTCTTGCCGGTGTCCCTGCAGCCATATTGTTGCTAGCTATATCTTCATTCACCACTGAATTAGCCCCAATAATACACCCATCCCCAATACTTACCCCTAACAAAATACAGACATTCTCCCCAATCCAAACATTGTTTCCAATACTAACAGGCTTCATATAAAGTGGCCTCTCATCTGGTGGAATATCTGGTGATGAATTAATTGCAATATTAGAGTAATCCCCATGGCTTGTATCACTTATAAATATCTTAGAAGCCATCAAACAGTTATCACCTATTATAACTTTTTCACTTGCTACTATATGAACATTATCTCCGAGCTTGCAATTTTTGCCGATAACAAGTTTCTTTGAATTGTCATTCTCTTCTCCAAGCAAATCAAATCTGCAATGATGCCCAGTAGTAAGGCCTTGCCCAAAGTGTAACCGAGATTTCCCCCGACAATAGAATGGTCTTCTAATCAGTCTTGCACCCTTATAAAATAGTTTTGTGCAAATCAGAGCATATGCTGTTGCTATAGTTTCTGATAATGAATATTTATTTTTCATTAACTACCTCCATATAGCATTTCTGACAGTAATAAATCATTCTCATTTTATATCTATCTAACATAAATATTATCTGTTTCATTGATAATTGTTTCTACCCAACTATGTAAGCTATATTTTCTATAGATATCCTCACTTATAGGTTGATATTTTTTCTTAATAAATTTTTCTATACCCGCTGCATTATGCTTGTCCATTACAAAAATATTATTTTCATTATAGAAGTCATATTTCTTAATGTTACTGTTGGTCGTAATCATCTTTCTTTTAGCGCCAAGGGTCTCAATAGTTCTCATTGTAAGTCCACTCTGCATGTTATGTTGCATGTCAAACACAGTATTGGATTTCTTAAGAATAGCTAAGTTTTCTTTTTCAGATAAAGGTTTAAATTTAAACTCGCTACTCCTTGCATTTTTGAATTCAGGTACAAACGCCTTATTATATAGGTACTGAAGCCTATTCAAAAACATATAAGAAAACACATGGATACCATTTGACTCTAACTCTGGAAACAACTCATGCATCGTTTTATAACGATTAGGGTGGGCTGTACATACACTTACGATGTCGCACGCAATTTCTTTGAATGCTATTTGTCCTACTTCTTCAATTTCTTTAGATTTTATTTGTCCTAATTGTTCAATTTCTTTGAACTTTATTTGTCCTACCCCCTCAATTCCTTTATGAAAAAATAATGGCATAAACGTTAGTTCATCATTATTAGAACAATCATCTAAATCGAAAGAGTATGCCTTATCGAAGTAGGAAAGTAGCTCTTTGCTTTTCGGATACAGCGTAAACGAATCCCACATATATAAAACAAATCTTGCAGACTTTTGACTATCTCTCAGTTGTTGGATCATTCCTGGAGTAAACACTTTACAGTTTACAATGAATACTAAATCATATTTTTTACCTTTTGTTTCAGACATAATTTTTTTAAAATACCTTTGGGTTAGAATATGCATCAAGCTTCTTCTAACTTTAATAACTCCCTTGACAAAAGAGCTTTCACTAGGCCTATCATTGTAATAATCAACCGAATACCCCTGTTCTTCAAATTCTGAAATAATCTTTTTACTATAATTGAATATTGGAGTGCCCATATATAGAACCTTTTTATTTTTCATACCCACTCACCTCTTAGCCTGAATCAACATTCCTGTTTCTTTCATTTCATCTATGGAGTGTTCAAAAAGATCGTCTGACTTTTCCAAAGCTTTTTCTTTATCTTGTTTCTTTACCCATGCTGTAAACTCTTCCATACCTCTTTCAAATGTATATTCAGGATTAAATTGGCATAAAGTTTTAGCTCTATTTGTATCTGCGATATTATGCCTAATATCTCCTTTTCTAAAATCTCCAGAAATGTTTATTTCTGAATTTGATGCATATAATTTTTTAAATGTTTCTGCTAATTGCATGACAGAAACTTTCTCTCCAGTACCTACATTGATATGCTGATAGTTCGTAGCAGTATTTTCAAGTGCGTTACAAGTAATAGCTGCAACATCTCTGACATGAACAAAATCCCTGCTTTCTTGTCCATCCTCAAAAATATTCAAGTTCTGGTTTTTTAATAGCAACTTAGAGAATATCGAAAGTATACCAGTATATGGATTATTAAGGGACTGCCCTGCACCATATACATTTTGATATCTAAATATAGTATACGGTATGTCCATTGTTGGGCACATTACCTCAAGCATTTTTTCCTGTGCAAGTTTTGTATATGCATAAAAAGAAATAGGTGTTAAGGCACACTCTTCTGTTGTATTTCTCAATTCTACTTCTACACCACACACAGGACATTTCACTTCAAAATCTCCACTCTTCATCGCATCTATATCTCTTGATTTAGGAACAACAATTCCATGTTCTTTACAAAAATACATACCCTCTCCATAAACAGAACGTGATGAAGAAAGAATTATTTTCTTGATAGGTAGCTTATTTTTTAATATAACTTCTAGCAAATTAGATGTGCCTTTTATATTAACATCAGTATATCTATTAATTTCATACATAGATTGGCCCGTCCCTGTTTCAGCAGCNAGATGTATAATATAATCCACACCATCTAATGCAGACTTTAAATCTTCATAATTACGAACATCACCTTTAATTACCTTACATTTATCTTTTATATTCTGATATAAATATGAGTCTTTATAATTTTCTCCGTGAATTTGTGGTGAAAAATTATCTAAAACAACAACTTCATATTTTTCATTTAGATTTTCAACAATTGCATTTCCTATAAAACCTGAACCACCTGTAACAAGTACCCTTTCCATTTTTAAAAGCCCCCTAAAATATTGTAAATTAGTTTTTTCATTATTTCTCTTAAGCAGTAGTTGTAGCTGCACACTCTTCCATTCCCCTACAATAAGTAGGAACAATCTCCCCAATCTTTCTAATTAACCCTTCAACATCATTTTCCTCTATAATCTCCTTAAGCTCTCCCATTCTCTCCTTCATAACCCCCAAATCACTAAACGTCGGTTTACCAATAAAAATCTTTTCATGTTTAGTATTAGTAAGTCCTTCTTCACTCATTAAAAGTTCCTCATAAAGCTTTTCCCCCGGCCTTAAACCTGTAATCTTAATTTCTATATCTTTGTCCGGCTCAAACCCTGAAAGTTTTATTAAATCCCAAGCTAAATCATATATCTTAACAGGTTGTCCCATATCTAGCACAAAGATTTCTCCACCTTGTGCATATGCTCCTGATTGAAGCACTAATTGTGCTGCTTCTGGTATGGTCATAAAGAATCTAGTTATATATTTATTAGTAAGTGTAACAGGTCCACCATGAGCTATTTGTTTATTAAATAAAGGTATGACGGACCCATTACTTCCCAATACATTGCCAAATCTCACCGCAACAAAGTGTGTTTCGCTTATTTTGTCCATTGATTGTATTATCATTTCACACATTCTCTTGGTAGCTCCCATAACATTGGTTGGGTTAACTGCTTTATCTGTTGATATCATAACAAATCTTTCGGCTTTAAATTTATGTGCACATTCTGCCACATTAAATGTTCCAAACACATTATTTTTTATAGCTTCCATAGGACTATCTTCCATCAGAGGAACATGTTTATGAGCAGCTGCATGAAAAACTATATTTGGAGAATACTTATTGAAAACATACTCTAATCGAGCCTTGTCCCTAACGGATCCTATTAACACTTTTAAATCTAATTGTGGATATTTATACTGAAGTTCCATTTGCAGATCATAAGCATTATTTTCGTAAATATCAAAAACAATTAATTGTTTCGGTTCGAATTTAGAAATCTGACGACACAATTCGGAACCAATAGATCCTCCACCACCTGTTACTAATATCGTTTTATTATGAATGTAACTTTCGATACCCTTCATATCAAGTACCACAGCTTTACGCCCTAGTAAATCTTCAATATTCACTTTTCTAATTTGATTTAATGAACTTTTCCCATCTATTATTTCATACATTCCTGGGATAATTTCTATTTTACAATTAGTTTTCTTACATATTTCTAAAATTTGTTTTTTATCTTCATCCTCTATAGTTGGAATAGCTATAAGTATATTTTCTATAGCTTTTTCTCTTGCTATGGTAGCAATGTCGTTTCGATTCCCAAGAACCTTTACTCCCATAATACTGTTTCCTTTTTTTAAGTCATCATCATCAATTACAGCTACAGGAATATATTTACTCTCGTGACTGCTTTTCATTTCTTTTATAACCATAGCAGCCGCTGCGCCTGCACCAATTATCATTACTCTCTTTTTTTCACTTTTACTAGCATTCCAATTTAAAATGCTTTCAAATCTACCATAAACTCTGTAGGACATTCTAAACCCAACTATAAAAATAATACTAAAAGCACAAGCTATTACACTTGCTCCATATGCAAACCTATGGTCAAGAAGCCTGGTCGCAATAATGGTTAACATATTTGCTGAAAGACAACTACCAATAACCAGCATAAATTCATCTATACTTGCATAACTCCAAAGGCTTCCATAAAGCTTGAATAGAAAAAAACAAGCTATGTATATAACAGTTACAATTAATGCAATTGATTTGTAACTGTCGAAATAGAACTCAAAATCCCTATAATTATATCTAAAATAAAAAGCTAACATATATGCCAAATTTATTAGTACAATATCACTTAGTATTAATATTGGTTTTTTCCATTTTCCTAAAATTTTCATGGCTTACCCCCATTTTTATTTCCTCAAAACGCCTAATTTCTTACCCCCAACAAACTATAAACAAATTGTTAATTTAAATTTTCCTATTTTCTACATAATTCACCTATTTTCATTATATAACTATGTGAATTTTATGGCAACATTTAAATTCACCAATTTACAAAGTTAATATTCACCGTTAATATTCAAATACTCCCAAATACGTTAAATCTTTAAATATCCCAAAGTTTCTAAAAATTTTTTCTAAATAAAAACCGCCTTGAAAGCCTTTTATATCAACGTTTCATCATTTTACATCTATCGACATAATGTGTTTTTTTATAATTTACTTGTATCGTATACATAGTAAAAAATAATTGTTTTTCTCTAATTAGTTTTATATCATTAAAAAAAACCCTTTATATACATATTAATACATTAAATTGATTTTAACTATAAATTTATTTATTATTGAGGTACAACTAAAGAATTAAGGTTTATTACCGATAATGTTTAAGAATGATATATTATATCCTCAAATTAAAGGGAGTGAACTCAATTGCCAAAACCCAATTTCAAAAAAAGTATCACTGCAATCATAATATTAATTTCTATATCAACTGTTATTTATTTTGTAACTACTAAAAAAGCTGATCAATTAAAATCAAGTGTTGTCGATTCAATAGCAACCAGTGGTGATTCAGAAGCAAATTCTTCCATTACAAAAGTAAAACCTTCTATTTCAACAGTTACTCCCTCTGTTACACCAATTGTAACTAATAAACCCACTATAATAGATGCTAAAAATTATAACTTAGATATAACGGGATTAACAGATTCTTCAACCCAGTTTCAAAAAATGATGGATTCATTTCCAAGCGGCAGCTCAATTAAATTACCAAAAGGCACCTACAAATTGTTAAGTATTGTTAAGTTAAAGGACAATATTACCTTAATTGCTTCTAATAATGTTATAGTTAAAGGCATAGGTTATACTACTTTATTTTCCACAGGTAATGATAATAGCTTCCAGGGTATAGAATTTCAAAATTG
>JGI24143J45723_1000667_pt1 | contig 17286 bp, 19 predicted proteins | sample BarGraIncu00432A_FD_45723 | JGI IMG/M metagenome (IMG submission 45723) | reverse complement strand
GACCTCATGAGGTTTACAAGTCTCCCCCCCCCCTCTTTTCATGAGATTATTTCAGCCGGTAGCTTGACATCAGGGACAGGCTGCCAGACAATGAATGATACTTTTAGGACGGTACCAGCATGAAAGGCACAAAACACCTCAGCCTAACCGGAAACCTCAGCTTCAATCGGGCGGAAGAAAAATTCCTGGGGGGGAATCAGATTCAACTTCTAGAGCAGATTGGCGCTCTCGGGTCGATAACCAATGCCGCCAAGGCAGTCGGTATCAGTTACAAGACCGCCTGGGACACGGTTAACACGATTAATAACCTGGCGGAAAAGCCGCTTGTCGACCGTCTCACCGGCGGCAAGGGTGGCGGGGGAACCAGCCTGACCGTCGAGGGAAAAAAGGTCATAGCGCAGTTCAACATCGTCCAGGAAGAGTTGCGGAAGGTCCTGGATAACCTGGAAAACAGGCTCGGGGACACCGATAGTCTGTTCCAATTTCTACGGAGGATTTCCATGAAAGTTAGCGCGCGTAACACATTTGCAGGAACTGTTTCCGCTATCACTAAAGGTGCCGTCAATGCAGAAGTCACCCTCACACTGAAAGGTGGTGTTCCTTTGGTCGCAGTTGTCACTAACGGCGCCATAGATAACCTGGGGTTGCAGGTTGGTGGCGAAGCCTTTGCCATAGTCAAGGCCAGTTCAGTCATCGTCGGCACCGACCTGCACGACGCCAAAGTCAGCGCCCGCAATGTCTTTTGCGGCACCATCAGCAAGATAATTGAAGGACCGGTCAACTCCGAAGTCGACGTTGAGATTGGCGGCGGCAACACGGTCAGCGCAGTTATCACCCATGGCAGTTCACAGCGGCTCGAACTTAAGGAAGGCGGCCACGCCTGCACCCTGTTCAAAGCCTCCAGCGTCATACTTGGGGTCAGTTGATAGGTGAAGGCTGGACGGTGAAGGCCGGAAGTATGTAATGACAAAAGGGGGACATCGGCAACGATGTCCCCCTTTTTGCGCAGTCTCAGCCATCAGGTACCGCCCCTTCTGCCGAAGTTTAGCAGTCTCAGGGAAAATAAAGTTCTGCCGCAATTAGGGGCATCTGCAAACTATTTAGCCAACCAGATGGCTGGAAATACCTGCCGGCGGATATCGGAAGCGTGAAAAACGAGTGTTCTCAGGCGGTTGTGGGGTAAGGCTAGAGATGGCACGTATCGTGGACATGATAGCGGGGCAGGTCCCATTTTTTTGCGCAAAGATCAGCACAAATCGTAACTGAAATGCATCTAACAGGAGGAGTCATCTATGTGCACGGAAAAGAAAAAAGTCGAAACTGTTTCATCGGGGTGCCAATGCAAATGTTCCGACCTCAGCGCGGCCAATGCACCGGCAACAGAGATTTTGAAGCAAAAGCAGGAATGTCACGGCACTGAAGCTGGTGCAACTGACTCCAAGGGCGAATGATCACTATCCCTGTGGCCTCTCACAACGTGGAGGCCGCAGGAATCCCCCCGAAAAGTAAACTCCTGAATAGAGCCGCCGTCCGGCATCGTTAAAGGTCCCCTGGCACTTTGGGCACGGGTCTGGGGCGCGGAAGGCGGCGCGCAGGCCTAGAGGAAGAAGTCGTTTGAGTAGGATAATTTCCAGCGTGCATCGAGACACCTCAGGAACAAACCCGTGGAGGGAAGTACATGTCCCAAGTTAGCGATAAACAAGCACTAAAAGGAGTTTTCGGAGTGTGCGCACCATGACTGGCGCCGGCTTGAACCTGTTGGCGCTGCTTCCCTGCCCGGTCAAGGTCCCTTTCGAAGAAGCGTTCGAGGGATTTCTCGCCACTTTGACTCCCGAGCGCGCTGCGTCCCTTACCTGCCGTCTGGAAGGAAACGCCAACATTGAATCAGAATATTACTCCACTCTGGAGCATATCAGCGAACTGAGCGAACTGCCGGATATCGTCATCTCACCCGGCTTCAACAGTTTCTTCGAACCCGCCTTCGTCTCGCGCTTCATTCAAACCGGCAAGTTCTCCAGCGTCGACAAATATGCCGGAGACCGCCACCTGTCAAAGCTCGGCGTCTGCGACCCCTCCGGGCACTACAGCATGCTGGCCATGAACCTTCTAGTGCCGGTCGTTGACCATAAGCGCTTGGGAAACCGCCCCGTCCCGCGCAGCTGGTCGGACCTGCTGTCGCCCGAGTATGAGCAGAGCATCGCCATCCGCGGACACAAGGACGGCACCTTTTGCGAGACACTGCTACTGACCATCTTCAAGGATTCCGGCATCAAGGGACTGCACAGTCTGGGCAGAAATGTCCGTTATGGCTGGCATCCCTCTCAGATGGTGAAGGCGGCACTGGGAAGTAGCGTCGACGCACCGGCGATCAGCGTGATGCCGCTTTTCTTTGCCCAGAACCTTAAGGGGAAGGATCAGTACAGCGTGGTCTGGCCCGAAGACGGAGCCTTGATCAGTCCCGTCACCATGCTGGTGAAGACTGAAAAACTGGTAGAGCTGGACGATCTGATTTCATTTCTGGCCGGCCCACAGGTAGCCGGCATCTTCGCCGGTGCCTTCTTCCCCGCAGTCCATCCCGAAGTGGACAACAAACTTCCCGAGGATGCCACCTTCAAATGGATCGGTTGGGATTATGTCACCAGCCAGGACATCAAAGAGCTGATCGACTCAGCCAATTGCGCCTTTCGTTCCGGCAGAGAGGGACACTGACGATGCGGCTGATCACCGTCGCGGGCCCGCCGTCGTCGGGAAAGACCTCAGTCATCTGTAAGGCTTCGGAATCCTTGATTTCAGAGGGCGTTGCCGTGGGAGTGGTCAAGTTTGACTGCCTTTCCTCCGGAGACCAGGTGTTGTATGAGCGCCGTGGCATACCGGCCCGGACCGGCTTATCCGGCAACCTCTGTCCGGACCATTTTTTCGTCAGCAACATAGAAGAGTGCCTGGCCTGGGGCAAGCAGCGCGGCTTTGACATCCTGCTGAGCGAGAGCGCGGGACTCTGCAACCGCTGCGCTCCGCACATCAAGGACGTCTGCGCCATTTGCGTCATCGACAACCTAAGCGGCGTGGACACGCCCCGGAAGATCGGCCCGATGCTGAAGATGGCCGACATAGTCGTCATCACCAAAGGTGACATCGTCTCCCAGGCGGAGCGCGAGGTCTTTGTCCATCGGGTGCGCCAGGTCAATGCCGGCGCAATTATCATTCATGTCAACGGCTTGACCGGGCAGGGGGGGCACGAACTCGGCAGGCTGCTGCGAGACGCCCCCGAGGTCGACCTCTTGCAGGGGAAGCTTTTGCGCTTCTCCATGCCCGCGGCACTTTGTTCCTACTGCCTGGGGCAGCGCAGCATAGGCGAGGACTTCCAGATGGGCAACGTGAAGAAGATGGACCTGGAGTAAGGAAGGCAGATCATGACAATCCCGTATGCTGATATCCCTCTTGAGGTGCTTTTGGCGGAGCATCCTCATATAAAGGAATTCTTCCGTGCCATGGGGCTGCCTGAGCTCCCGCCCGGTTTGACACTGACAGCCAGCCTGGATGCAATTGATGAAGAGTTGCTGCTGGATGTCGGAATAGAACGTCAGGATTTTCTCGGCCGTTTCACTGATTACCTGGAGGGAGTGGAGCGTCAGAAAAGTGCGCAGCTGGCACAGGTTGATTGTGTGACAGTCCTCGGCGGCCGCAATAAATCTGGAGAGCCGGAGCAGTTCCGGCTGGAGCTGCGCCCGGGCGAAGTCACCTGTATCGTGGGGCCGACCGGTTCGGGTAAAAGCCGCTTTCTGGCTGACATAGAGTGGATGGCACAAAAAGACAGCCCCACCGGGCGGCAGATCCTGATTAACGGTGCCGAGCCCGACCCGCGCCGCCGCTACGCCGTGGAACAGAAGTTGGTGGCGCAACTCTCCCAGAACATGAACTTCGTCATGGACCTCTCCGCCGAGGAGTTCATCCGGATGCACGCCGAAAGCCGCATGGTGTCAAATGTAGAGGAAATCTGCAGCACCGTGCTTGAGTTGGCCAACAGCCTGGCCGGCGAGCAGTTCACGCCGCAAACGCCCGTCACCGCCCTCTCGGGTGGGCAATCCCGCGCCTTGATGATTGCCGACGTCGCCTGCCTCAGCAGCTCCCCCATCGTATTGATCGACGAGATAGAAAACGCCGGTATCGACCGCAAGCGCGCGCTGGCGCTTTTGGCTGGTCGCAACAAGATTGTCCTGATGGCGACCCACGATCCGATTTTGGCATTAATGGGGCAGCGTCGGCTGGTCTTTAAGAATGGAGGAGTGGCGTGCATCCGCGATACCAGTGCGGCAGAGATCGCGAACCTGGCAGTTTTCGAGGCGATGGATGCCCGTTTGACCTCAGTGCGCCACGCCTTGCGAAGCGGTGAGGAGATCTGCGGGGAGTTCTGAGGGTACTACCTGCGAGTACTCTGTCCAGCTTAATCTGCCCATTCGTTTGCGCTTCGACTCCGCTCAGCGAACGCCCGCTCCCTGAGCGGAGTCGAAGGGCGACCTATCCCGACGTGACGCAGAAGCCATGCGAAGATTTAAGTTAGGACTTGGTGCTAGACTTCACCCGTGGCGCCGATAGTTGCTGCAAACCCCAGCAAATGCTCGCGAAGGAGTTTGCCCGCGACCTTGCCGTCGCCCTTTTCCAGAGCATCGATGATCGACTGGTGCAATTTTTCTCCCTCCAGCGGGCTCAGCTTCTCCTGAGATAGGAAGACCTGAGTCCGAATCTCCGCTCCCAGCGCATCCCAAACACGAAGCAGGATGGAATTGCCGCTCGCCTCGACGATTTGCCGGTGGAAGGCGGCATTGTGACGCGAAAACTTCTCGATATCACCATCCACTGCCGCCAGGTGCGCGGCGGCTATTTCACCCTGCAATTGTGAGGTGTTTCCCCGCAAAACGCCTGCCGCAAGCTCGGCCGCGTGCTGCTCGATAATCGCGCGCACCTGATAAGCTTCCTGCAGTTCCCTCTCACTCACCTGCCGAACCCTGGTACCCTTGAACGGTTCCGACTCCACCAATCCCAAAGCTTCCAGATCTCGCAGCGCTTCGCGTACCGGAGCCTGACTTGTTTTCAATTCTCGAGCTATGTTTAACTCGACGAGTCGATAACCCGGAGGAAAGCTGCCACTCATGATGCGTTCCGAAATCCATTTTTGGACTCGAGAACTTATAGATTCATGTACAATACCGGTTACTTGATCCATCAAAGCCCCTCGTTTTGGAAAAAATAATGGTAGCACGCCCAACATAACCCTTGCAAGTGTTATAGATTATCGATAATTTGCCAAGCAGTCCGAGGGCAGTTATCCGATAAGAACACTGCCTCGGGATTATTGCTTACGCTTACCCGGAAAGAACAAAGCTGTGAAGAGGAGAAACCCTAATTGGAAACACCAGGTACCGTTGAACCGTCCACCCCGCTGAGGGGTTCCTTCCGCTGGTTTTTGACCGCCCGGTTCGCCTCCATCATCGGCTACCAGATGGTCGCGGTTGCCGTGGGCTGGCAGATCTACGACCTGACTCACCGTGCCCTCGATCTCGGCTTGATCGGGTTGGTGCAGTTCATACCCTCCCTGCTGCTGGTGCTGGTGGTTGGGCACGCTGCCGACCGCTACGACCGCCGGCGCCTGGTCGCCTGCGCCCAGGCCGTCGAAGCGGCAGCGCTTCTGGTCGCCTGCGCCCAGGCCGTCGAAGCGGCAGCGCTTCTGGTTCTCGTCTGCGCCACGGTCGGCGGCTGGGTGAGCCGGGAGGTGCTCTTCCTCTTCGTCCTCGCGGTCGGAACCGGCCGCGCCTTCGAGTTCACCACGATGCAGACCCTGGTCCCCTCACTGGTCACCCAGGAAGAGCTTCCCAAGGCGATGGCAGTCAACGGTTCAGTCATGCAGGCTTCCATAATCGTCGGCCCGATGCTCGGTGGCTTTCTCTACGTCGCCGGACCGGAAGTTGTCTATGGAATCAGCGTTGCCCTCTTTTTATTCTCAGCGCTGGTTATCTCCCGCATCCAGATCCGGCGCACCGTGTCCAAGCGAGAGCCGGTGAGCATGGCGACCATCTTCGCAGGCTTCTCCTATATCCGGAGCAAGCCGGTACTGCTGGGCGCCATTTCCTTCGATCTCTTTGCCGTACTTCTCGGCGGAGCGACGGCGCTATTGCCGATTTATGCCCGTGATATCCTTTTTGCCAGTCCCCGCGGTCTGGGTATGCTGCGCTCAGCCCCGGCAGTCGGTGCCTTCGCAGCCTCCCTCTACCTGGCACGTCGCCCCTTGCAGCGCAAGGTCGGGAAGGCGATGTTCAATGCGGTCGCCTGGTTCGGCCTGGCGACCATCGCGTTCGCCCTTTCCCGCTCCATGGTTATTTCCTTTCTGGCCCTGATCCTGCTCGGTTGGTCCGACATGCTGAGCGTCGTTATCCGTTCGTCACTGGTGCAGTTGGAGACCCCGGACGAGATGCGGGGCAGGGTCAGCGCCGTTAATTCTGTATTCATCGGAGCATCAAACCAACTGGGTGAGTTTGAATCCGGAGTTACCGCATCCTTTTTTGGCGTGGTACCCGCTGCCGTCTTAGGCGGAGTCGGTACGCTCCTGGTGGTCGTCCTCTGGCGCAAATTTTTCCCGCAGTTAGCGCAGCGCGACACCTTGCAGGTAAAGGGCATCGAGGACCCGGACGTTGAGGAAGATGTCCTTGCCGATGCATGAGCCAGCCGACCTCCCGGCGTAACTAGAGCCGGTGCATTATCCCCCCTATGCCAATAGGGGGGAAGCCGAACGCAGGGGGGTGATTTGCTGGGCTACGCCCCCCTCGCAACGCGAGCCTTTCCCCTGTTCCCACAAGGGGGACCAAACACTGCCAGGCCTTTAACCTAATTGCAAGGCCCTCAGGGACCGGGGCAGCGCTGAGGGATTAGCCAAGGGGCGAAGTTGAAAAAGCGGGGCCGATAACAGCACCATAAAAAAGGAGGCTAACGATGCGTTTTATCATCTACGGCTCAGGAGCGATAGGAAGCGTGATCGGTGGGCACCTGTTCCGGCAGGGGTACCATGTGGTCCTGGTGGGAAATGCGCAGCATGTCGATGCAATCAACGAGAACGGTCTCAAGCTGGTTACCGGTGCCGAGACTTTTATGCTCAATGTGCCAGCCGTCAAGACGGCCCAGGAACTCGCTCCCTTCACAGAGGGTGACATTGTGCTGCTCTGCGCCAAGTCGCAACAAACAGTCAACTGTCTTGGCCAGCTAAAAAACGCCGGCGCACCGCGCACCATGCCGGTTTTTTGCTTCCAGAACTCAATAGTGAATGAATCGGTAGCCACCAGGATGTTTGACAAGGTCTACGGAGTTATGGTCATGCTTCCGGCGCTATTCATTACACCAGGAGAAGTAGTCAATCCCATTTTGTCACCCTATGGGGTGATCGAGATGGGGTGTTATCCGCGGGGACGCGACCCGTTGAGCGAGCAACTGGCAGCAGCCCTGAACGCCTCCGGGTTTTGTGCCAATGTCCATCCCGAGGTAATGAAGTCAAAAGCAGCCAAATGCCTGATCAACCTGGGCAATGCGCTCGATGCCATAACCGACGGCAAGTCGGAGGGTCACCCTTACACCCGCGAGGCGCGGCGTGAGGCGATGGAGGTCTGGTCCGCGGCGGGAATAGAATGGGAGTCAGTCGAGTCCCTGCTAAAACGGGTCAGGTCCATTTCAGGAAAGCGAAAAAATCCTGTGGGCTATGAAGATGTCGCCAACCGCAGCTCGTCGTGGCAGAGTCTCGCGCGCGGAACCGGCAACATCGAAGCCGAGCAGCTCAATGGAGACGTGGTGATGCTTGGCAGGCAGTTACGTATCGCCACTCCATATAATGAGAAGCTCTGGCTCTGCGCTGAAGAAGTGGCGCATAACGGGGAAAAGCCCGGCAGGTACAGCGCCGACGAACTGCTCAGCACCGTACGGCGCCAACTGTTGCCAGCTGGAGAGGAAAGAGACCTCAGAGAATCGATTTTTTAACCCTGCTGTCCATGCTGGATGGAAAAGGAGAGGCAGGCTGTTTTTTGAAACCCAGCCTGCCCGCATATTTCATCGTCCAACAAAAAAACAAGGGGTCAGATCCACTCTAGCTGCCACCACTTGGTACCTTCCACCTGCCGGTCCTGCTATTTTTACCCTCCAATTCAGCCTCCCTGGCACCGTCACAGCATGAGAGATCCGCATCAAAAACCGGGATCCTCCGGGTTGGCGTGGGAAAAGGTGGGCAGGCCCGCCATTACGTAACTCAGCCCTCAAAATCTTGAGGCTTACCGCAGAAATTTGAGGGCCTGGCGTCCTTTCCGATCCTCTGCCCAGTCCCGGCTTTAGCTGTAACCTGCCGTTATCTCGCTATAATTGAGGGACATACCTTTTAATGAGCTTCTGGCAGGCTCAATGCATTCTCTTTCTCACTCGACACTAAGCCGGCTTGGAGGAGTAATGAAAAACATACTGGCCGTAGACGATGACAGACTCATTCTGGAAGTGATCAAGCGCATTCTGGAACGCGAAGGAATTGCCACCCTCTGCGTATCGAGCGGAGCAGAGGCACTCGAAAAGATAAAGGAAAGACCTTTTTCACTGATGATTACCGATTTTAATATGCCCGGATTAGACGGCCTCGAACTGTCCAGGCAGGGCCACGAAATGGCCCCACAAATGCCCATCATCATGAACACCGGCGGCATTTCGATGAAAATCATCAGCCAGGCTAAGGAAGCCGGAATATCAAGGGTTATGGCCAAACCCTTTCTCCCGAATGAAATGCTGGAGACCATAAGGGATGTCATGGGGAACTGGCAGGAATTGCCCTCTTCCACCGGGTATGTGCCGCGAACGGTGTCAGTGTAAAGGAACCGCTTCGTACTTTTAGTAATCGAGCGAGGATCGCAGAGAACCGGATTGCAGGCCGGTAAGCAGGCAGAGGCTCAAGGAACGGCTTAGACGCACAGTTCCAAAGGAATTACATATGCCGGTATTAGAATGGAATGAAGATTTCTACTTGGGAATTGAACACTTGGATAATGAACATAGATATCTGATCGAATTAATCAACTCCTTCTATGATGCCTGTGCTACAAGGTCCCCCGTCGAATATCTCGATATTTTTTTAAAAGAGTTGATTGTTTATGCTGCCGCACATTTCAACTCGGAAGAGAAAATTATGAGAGAGCTTGAATATGTCAAGTTTGCTGAACACAAAGAGCGGCATGCGTTTTTTGTGAAAACAGTCGTCGAGATGAAAACTGAATTTGAAGAGGAAAGAAAAGACATCTCTGTAGCGACTCTTACCTTCCTCATTCACTGGATGAGACATCATAGTCAATTTGAAGATGCTGAGTTTGGCCGGTTTGCCACCGGGAACCGAAAGACAATGGTGCCAAGGCTGGATACGAACCTTCAAGCCGCCACTACCTGAAAAGTGGTTCAGTTGACACCAAGAGATGACAGTATCCTTCCCCATACGAGTTATTCGAGATGGTGAGGCAAGCGTTAGCTTAACGGCACTGCAGCGAAAAGAGGAAATGCCCCGCACTTACAGAACGGGGCATTTCCTTTATGGCTGTCTACAGGGGGAATACTGGTACGGCAGCGCTGTCAGGCTCCGTAAATCAGCACGTCAACACCATCTGACCCCGATCCTCCAATGGCATCTACGTAAATTATCAGCCTGGTCCCGGGAACGTCATAAACCTTGGTGACCTGCGAATGGGGTACCAGGCTCAACACGTCCAACTGGGCAACCAGCTCATCTCCTTCAGCGATCGTCAATCGGATGCTGACACCGGTGCCCGACCCAGTGCGCTCATCGGCTACGACTCTTATTTTTGAATACGGGCTGACATCTACAATACCCAACTGCTTAGATTTGCCGGCAGGAACCGAGACTGCACCCTGCGGTGTTCTGAAAGCCAGTTTACTCATGGAGTACTCTCCTTTGCCTTGTTTGGTTTGCAACTCTCTGCCACTGTTCCGCTTTGCAACCGTGGCTACCTATTCGGAACTTGGTTACGATCCGTAAATAAGCAGATCGATGCCGTCTGAACCTGTGCCCCCCATAGCGTCTGCGAAGATAGTCAACTGGGTACCAGGAACTTCGTAAACCCGGGTTGTCTGAGCACGCGGCGTCAGTATGAATGTGTCCAGTTGGGCAACGAGTTCGGATCCTTCAGTAATCGTCAATCTGATGTTGATGCCGGTACCCGAGCCGGTACGCTCATCGGCCACGACTCTGATTTTTGAGAAGGGGCTGACATCCACGATACCCAGCTGCTTTGACTGGCCGGCAGGAATCGACACCGACCCGGCGGGTGTTCTAAAGGCGAGTTTACTCATAGATTTCTCCTTACATTTCATGGGTTTTAGGGGAGCAAAGGTCCTTTCATCCCTTGTCGCCGTGCTCCGCGGCGGCAGGAAAGGGCCGACGTCAGTACTAGGCCATCATAACTCTATGGTGCATTTCCAGTTGCGCAAGGTGCACGCCTTAAATTTTTTCAAACCTGGTTTCCCATGCACCGTGCCCAAAGGTGAGGTAGGCTCATGACAACGGACACTGTGGAAAAGCTTGTTTAATTCCTGTTGACAGCATGGGGAAAGAGTGTTGAAAGCCCGGAGAAACCTGTGGAGAACCGGCGAAAAAACTGTGGAAAAGCGGCTGAGAACCTGTTTAAAACCAAAGGCCGCCGGGTAGCACCCCTTTCAGAGAGAAATGATGGTCACGATGGCGGACCAGGGGCCGGTGCCGCTGGGGCCGTGTCAATGGTAACGTAAAAGTGTACCAGTTCCGGTAATTGAAAAGTGTACCACCTGGGCCGGTTAGGGTGGGACTACTCAGTCAGCCTCTGCGGCGAGGGACTCACCTCCTGTGTCAGAGAGCTGGCGGCCGAAGGAGTGAGCCTGCAGCCGGTAGCTGGGCGCTTTCGGGACGCCCATGAAAGGCGCTTTCGGGACGCCCATGAAATCAGGCGCAAATCTTTCGATGGATTAAAGAGGAGCGAATTAAGCGAGCGTGGAGCATGGGGTCTGGATCTTGACACGACGGAACAATCTGGTTTAACCTTCGCCTTGGCGAACCATCTTATTGTTAAAACCTGCGCGTTATGCCCTTTGGCTGACCACATTTCAGTACCATGGAGGAAACCATAATGAACGCACCCACCATCGTGCGCTGCAACTTTGAGCGACACGCGGAAGCAATCCTTGAGATTTTCAACGATGCAATTTTGCACTCGAACGCACTCTACGACTATAAGCCGCGAACATTGCAAAACATGGCTACTTGGTTCGATATCAAACGGGCAGGCAGCTTTCCCGTAATTGGAATTGAGGACAGCAAGGGAGTTTTATTGGGATTCGGAAGCTACGGCACTTTTCGAGCTTGGCCTGCCTACAAGTACACCGTGGAACACTCTGTATATGTGCATAAGGATCATCGTGGTCGTGGGCTTGGTAGGACGGTGATGCAGGAGTTGATAGCCGCGGCACGAGAGAATGATGTCCATGCAATGCTAGGCGGAATTGATGCAGCGAACACCGGGAGCATCGCCTTGCATGAGCAACTTGGCTTCAAGCATGTTGGCACCCTATCGCAGGTCGGCTTCAAATTTGGTCACTGGCTTGACTTGGCTTTCTATCAGTTGTTGTTGGATACGCCTGCCCATCCCATCGATGGGTAACCGAGTTTGGTTCATGGTAGAAGGGGCAAAAACCGCCATCTGCACCAGTGCAAGCACATTGTCGTCTCTCTCTTCCTTTTCCAGATACTCAGCGATGATCGCCTCAGCGAAATCCTCGCTGCCCAGTACCGCCCCTGCAACTGTTCTTGCTAATGGGTTTTCGCACTCACGGTTGAGCACATCCGCTACGAAACCGCGGTATTTCACCTGTGCATCTTGGACCGTTCCCCCGAAAAATCCATGGGGCTCTTCATTTCCTTCCAGCTGCTACCTCGAGCATTTACATGATAGAGTTCAACAACGATAGCATTTGGATATGCATCCCTGACGCTGCCTTTAAATGTGCCGGCAGCTTCCAAAACCTTAGTTGTCTCTTCTATGGAGCAAAAGAAGCAGAGCCGTCAGGCAGGCTCTTTACGTCAGCCCAAGCCGGTGTCAATCCGGCATTATTCATGATCGTCCAGGTGTCTGCCGACCATAATGTCCTCGGTGCGGCCTGATTATTGATGAGGGTAATGTCGGTTCCCTTGTTACTGAAGTTTGCGGTAGTCGTGAAGTTGTTTTGGATATTGATGTTATTAATACTGCCCGTCCAGATAAGGAGCCAGCGGGATATATCGTCGCAGACATTGCCGTGAATATTCCAGCCGCTGCTACCTTCGTCAGGAAATATGGCAGCGCCGTCATTTACTTGATGCTGAAATACATTGCCGCTCAGTTCAGAGTTGGGTTGTGCACTCAGGGCGTAGAAGCCGCCTCCATCGCTGAGCTTTTCGGTAAAACCGCGAACGTAATTATTGAGGACACGATTGCGGCTTGCGTAGGAGTTTGTGCCCCAGCCCCAGCCGATGGATATGCCCGTGTAGGGAGCATCGACAATCTCATTGTGTGTGATCAATGCATTGGAGACGTATCCGTTGAAAATTGCGCAAGCCCCGTGATATTCGTTCGCAATGTTTTCGATATAGCATTCCAAAAAGGTGTTGCTGTCTTCGCGATCTGCAATAACACCCCGATCAGGGTCGGCTACCGTACCATGCACGATGGCGGCACCTGAAATGTCGGTGAAGCGGCATCCGAGCACTTCGCTGAATTGCACGCCACCGCTCATCTCAAGGCCCGCTCCGCCTAGATGAGTGAACATACAGCGCTCGAAGTGCATGTCATGGGCGCGTTGTACCAGCACGTTGCCCGGCGTGTAGGCGCCGTCGACCAATTGGTTCGCTTGTGCTTCGGGGAAGCCATTGCCCGTGCTGGGGCGCATCCATGTGGCATGAGCAAAGGTAATGCCTTGAAACCGCAAATGATGAATGGGATTATCCAGGCTTCCCGTGCAAGCGACCAAGGTCTCGAGGGCCGGGGCTATTACAACTGCCGTCGTCATGTTCTCGCCGCTCTTGGGGATATAATAGATCCTTCCGATGCCTTGGTCGAGATACCATTCGCCCGGCTCGTCCAAAAGTTCGTAAGCATTTTCAGCTGACGTGGGTAACCCCACGGCCGTCCAACTATACATGCTGGCATTGCTCCAGGCAGGCTGTTTCATGATGATGATAGTTTGATTGTTGGAATCGACAGAAATGGTGCTTACTCCCACGCGTTGCTCAAGCCAGGTGGCGGTTCCGCTTTGGCCACCTGCTAGAGAATTGTAGATAAACTCGAGGTCCTGGGGGCGCCTAAAGGCGCTCAGAGGTGCACTAGTCGAGTATCCTAGGGAAGTTTTGGTTGCTCCGACGATGGGGTTTACCGAACTGCGGGCGCGCACTGCCCTTTGATTATTCACAATCAATTGTCGCGTACTGAGGCCAGGTGCAGGAGCGCTCCAAATTCCCGCTGCCGCATCACTTAGAGTCCAGTTTTTGATAAGTTGGCCGCCGGAGATGACGGGGGAAGCATTCGGAGCCGCGACATAGCTGACAGTAAAGCCGTTCTGGCCGCTGTCGCGCTCATCGAAAGCCAGCGTACTCGACTGGAAATACCAACCATCGTGGATCATGACAAAGATGTCGCCAGCCATGGTTTTTGTCTGTGTACGTAGGACATCACGAGCCCTGGCGATGGATTTGAAGGGTTGACCTTCAGTGCCCGGATTCGCATCGTTGCCGGTATTGGCTACGTGGTAAACAATAGAGGTCCCGTTTGTGTCTGTGCTACCTGTACCAGTGCCATTCCCATTGCAGCTCATAAGCAACATCAGACAACACAAGCTGAGAAGTGAGACAAGACGTTTCAGTAGAGGTCCGCCGGAAGCGCGCTCACCAGTTCTATCTGCAATTTTCATGGAATCTCCACGTTTGACCTAAATTGGCAGCAAGGAAATTGAGAGATCCCCTTGCTGGCTAAGATGCATTTACCTCAATAGGTTAACGGCTTCACCGCAATGGTTGGATTGGTACTCCTGAGGAAGTAACAAGAGGTGGCCGTGCGGATTGCAGTTTACAAACCCGTGTGATCCCCGGAGCACACCTCATAGGTTATCTCTGGTTACTGGTTACTGGTTACTGGTTACTGGTTACTGGTTATATCTGGTTACATGGGCGTACAAATAGGAAAAAAGGAGTCACGCTGTTGTGCGTAACTCCTTAATTGGTTTGGTGGAGATGAACAGGATCGAACTGTCGACCTATGCGTTGCGAACGCATCGTTTTTATTGTTTCAAACAGGTTCTAACATTCTCGATTAGTAAAAATATCCTTTACATTCAAGCTGTTTATCGGTATAGCTTGTTTCAAGACGTTTCTAGTTTAGCCATAAATTTTCACCAAAAGTGCCACTCAGAGTGCCACTCGGAATGAGGCAAACCATGAGAGTAAGCAGGTTGACGGACAAGTCCATAAAAGCCTACAAAAGTGACTCAAAGGACGAAGACTACACTGAAGCCGGAGGCTTTGGAGTCCGTGTCAGGAAGACTGGCGCAAAATCGTTTTACTATCGGTATCGCTTCAAGGGCAAGGTTCGTTTTATGACTCTCGGGGTCTACGGTTCCACGAGTTTAGCAGAGGCTCGGGACAATTACAATCAGGCTTATCAGCTTCGGGAAAAGGGCTTCGACCCCATGGTCGTGGCTAAGGAAAAGGAAGCGGCGGAAAAAAAACATCTTGAAGACGAGTTAAAGATTCAGGCTGACGAATCAAAAGCAAGAGAATCAAAGGCTCTTACTGTTAGTAAATTGATTGATCTGTATATAGAGAATCATGCAAAAACTCAAAAAAAGACTTGGCATAAAGATGAGTTGGTTTTACGGGGAGATGTAATAAAAACTTGGGGAGACCGTCCTGCGGCAGATCTTGAAAAATCAGATCTATTGATACTGATGCAGCAGATAATAAAAAGGGGCGCATCGGGGCAAGCGCAGAACGTGTTAGAATCGGTTCGTGCAATGTTCAATTGGGCAGTAGATACTGGAGGGCATTTAAAGGCTACTCCGTTTGTCAAAGTTAAACGGCCTACCAAGAAAATAAAAGGTGACCGAGCTTTAAGCGAGAATGAAATCAGCATCTTATGGAATGACCTTGATGAAGCAGACATGTCGGATGAGATAAAACGTGCTTTAAAATTGACTCTTGTGACGATTCAGCGCCCCGGTGAATGTATTAGCATTCATAAAGAAGATATCGATGGGCATTGGTGGACAATCCCAAAAGAAAAATCTAAAAACGGAATACCACACCGTATATATTTAACAGACCTTGCTCTTGAAGTAATTGGTGATTTGGAACCATTTGACCCTATCACAGGTGAAAAAATTGCCTTAGGATACATTTTCCGGTGTCCAGATATGAAGAAGGAAAAGCCGATCCTTGAAGGATCAATGGGGCAAGCAGTGCGAAAGAATATAATGAATGGCAAGCTTACTGTTAAAAAATTTACTCCACATGACCTCCGCAGAACTGGGGTCACCAACCTTGCACGGTTGAAAATACCCAAGGAATGGCGTGAGCGAATCGTGAACCATTTACCAGAAGAATTGGATGCAATTTATAACCTGTACGAGTATGATGCAGAAAAAGAAGAGGCTAAGTTAAAATGGGAAGCCGAACTGAAGAGAATACTTAACAAAGAATGATGTCCACACTGGCGTACCCAATTTTCAATTGATGGTATGGTAAACTGCAATACGCTTTACAAAAAAATGTTAGTAAGGTCTCCAGTAAACAATGAAGCAATGACGATTTGATTTGATTGACGACAATGTGTATAATTACTCTAAAATAGAGGACTATCTTCATGGGAGTTAGTGAGACTATCAAAGCGCCAATCAAAAATAAAGTTGTGTCGATGCCTGAACCAGATTTGTTGCCAATTCAAGTACTAGCATTCGATCTGGGCTTGAGCATAGAAAAAATAGAAGCATACCTGAACACTGGTCAGTTAGTAGCTTCGATTTTTTGCTCCAATGGAGCAATGCAACTGGCTGAGGTGGAACTCGAAAACTATGGTGATATGGAGTGGGTTGTCTCTTCTAGCAATGATCCAGATTTCGCAATTAAAGGAGTCTATGACATTGTTTCATATTCTGAGATTAAATGGAAATACGACAAAATGACCAAGGAAAGGACTGCTGACCTTAATGCGTATAGCATTTTCCTTTACAAAGATAATAGATATTATTCGACCGCATGCGAGTACACTATCAATAAAAACGAAATTATCGTAACCAAGGCTAATGTAGATAGGTTTAAACGCCATCTTGATCATAGCGATATTCAATGCGACGATCAAGTGTCAACAATGGTTACACCCAACGATCCTGTTATTGAGATAGAGCAGAGACTGGACAAGACCACAGGGAGTGTGAAGCCAAAATCCCCCCCAAGTGTGAAAGACCGAAAAGGATTCCTTAAAGCACTGATACTTGACGGTTTGCAGGATTTTTACGAGACTAAAAAACATATGCCAGAAGATGGCAAAGCTTTGCAGGCTTTTCTAGATTTTATCTCCAGTCGTATAAATTCAAAACCTCGACCTCAATATATAGGTCAAGGAGTTAGGGTGTTTAATAAAAGCGGACTAAAAGAAAGATGTATATATGGGAATGAAACTGCTATATCTAGGAAAGGATACTTTCGGTATTACGTAGAAACAAGATTCTTCACATACAGGAAGGAAAGTCCTTACTCTATAGCAGAAGACCTACCGGCACCTCCCGCAGAACAATAGTTCTGGTTTTAATAGAAATGAATCGAGGCGACATCTCACTGGGGATGCCGCCTCGGTTGCGTCTTGACCTCGGAAATCCAGCCTAGCCGTTAGGGGAATCGCCGCTGGACAACAATCACGAGGAATCGCCAGCCCTCTTGTCAGAACCCGTAACGGTGCTCTGCTCCTTTCGAGTCGGATCGCGATCTATCTGAACCCACCCACTGGACCTGAGAAACGCAATTATTCTTTTCCCCCGAATCGAGTCATCTAGAATGTCCTTTGGGACGGTTCCGACCTCACCATTGGGGAAAATTACCGTCATTTTCATTTCGACCTTCGCCATAGGATCACCCTGACCTATTGCGATTTTATCCCGCACGTTCCTACAGACTCAACATAATATTCACTAACGCATGAGTTTTACAAATCAAATTGC
>JGI24143J45723_1000666_pt1 | contig 17305 bp, 15 predicted proteins | sample BarGraIncu00432A_FD_45723 | JGI IMG/M metagenome (IMG submission 45723) | reverse complement strand
CCAAAATATTGATGATAGGCGAATAGACCCAAGCCATAATAGCCAGGCAGAACTTTTGGGAGTCCATTTAGAAGGACCATTCTTAACACATGAATATAAGGGAGCCCATGTTGATAAGTACATTGCTCCATCTATTCCGGGGGGGGATGTTGGGATATTGACTCGATTGGTGAATGCCTATCCTGGCCTCATTCGCATTCTCACATTTGCCATTGACCGTTTGGACACGATCGGTTTGATCGCATTTTGCAAAAGTCATGGCATCATTCCGGCGGCTGGTCATACTGCTGCAGACTATACTGCCATGTCTCGTGCAGCTACAGCTGGTGTGCATCGAATCACTCATGGCTTTAATGCAATGCCAGGTATTCATCATCGCCAACCCGGTCCCATGACGGAAGCATTGCTCAATGATGATATTGAGATAGAACTCATAGCCGATGGCGTTCATGTTCATCCAGCTATTCTAGAAATGGCTCTTCGTCTTAAGCACCAAGACAAAGTTACCCTGGTGTCTGATGGTACACGGGCAGTTGGTATGCCTGATGGACAATATGAGCTGGGCGGACTATTAACGACTGTAAAAAATGGTACAGCCCGTTTGTCTGATGGTACCATTGCTGGTAGTGCTTATCCATTGCTGCAGGGGATCCGCACAATGGTTCAGGTAATGAATCGCCCATTGTACGAAGCCCTTCGCTACGCGTCCCTCAATCCTGCCCGATCTCTTGGGGTTGCAGATCGGCTTGGTAGCTTGGAAACTGGAAAAGAAGCCACCTTTGTACGTCTAAGCCCTAGTCTACAGGTAAAACAGGTGTGGATAAAGGGGCAAATGATAGTCGAAAGTCAGGCCCAATAGGTCCTAAACTGGAGACGTCATATCGTAATAAGGTGTTATGCGGGCTCAATATGATTGGCAACCATGTGTGATTATTAACTATAAAAGGAAGTGCTTTATGAAGAGTTATAATAAGCCATTTGGAATTTTATTCGTTCTTCTACTTTTGACCTTATTTTCTCAAACTGCTATCGCCGCCCGACCAATAGCACCATCAAATACTTTCCACCTAACAGGACAAGTATATTATGGGAATATGGAGGGAGGCTTTTATGGGATTATTGGTGATGATGGTGTAAAATATCAACCAACCAATTTACCACGGAAATTTCGAAAAGAAGGATTACCACTAAAATTTGATGGGAAAATTAAAGATGGCATAGTTAGTACACTCCAATGGGGGACCATTGTTGAACTATCCAATGTGAGTGAAATCACGACTGATATTGCAGTCGATGAGCGTAGAGCAATGTATGTGCTTCTCAAACGTATGGTGGCTTTCAACAACAAAGATTTGCCACAACTTCAACGAATTGATACCTTATCAAAACAACTGACAAAAGAGCAATTTGATAGCTGGGTAAGTAAATACACAAACTATACTCTTCGTTATGTTGATGTTTTTTCCGCTGATTCGTCTTCTATTACTGGTGCTTGTTACTATACGAGAGAACTGGTTACNGGTATGACGATGAATGGTAATACTGATTTGGCTATGATGACCTTCACGATGAACCACACTACAAGTGGTTGGAAATTAACCGAGCTGGGAAACTTAACGAATCCAATATTTAATGATAAAACAGATGCCCTTGCTGACNTAAACCAAAAAGCAATGGCAAAATATAAAACAGANAATTTGGCTACNCTCTGGCAGTAAATGCTATTTTATACATATTAATATTGTAAATATATGGAGGACTATTATATAATACAATCATATTCAATAAGTTATCTTTCATGATATTGCCTGTCTTCTTACGGCTAATTGTAATGGGTGAATTGAGGAATAAGGACATCTATTTTAACTGTTATAACGAGAAAAAACCGCCGACGATTGTCAGCGGTTGGGTAGTAGGCTTTTAAAAGAAAAATTCTACTTGAGCCCGGTAAACCTTGGCATCTATTTCGTTATTGGTGCTAAGGATGTTCTTGCCATCAAGGTAAAAGGCATTCACTTTAATATTAGTAGCAGGCACATAATCCACACCTAATTGCACGCCTTTAATACCTCGAGAGTAATCCCACGTTGAATCGATTTGAGAATTTACTGGGAATTTTGCGATAATTCGTATAAATGTCATAAGATCCTACTTTTTTAAGGTCAGCAGCTTTATATGTTATTTGGGTCAAGTAACCTTTGTTATCTTGGCCAGGCACATCAAGATTGGATTTAGCATAAGTTGCCATCAAAGCCCAATCTGGTGCGATTTTGGTGTCAAACCCAACTTCAGTGTAATGAATTGAGTTCTGCGTAGCAATATCAGTGGAATTAATACTACTTAATTTATGGTAAGCAGCTTTAATATTGGTACTTTTGCTCATCGCATAGTCCAATTCTCCAAAAACATAAGTAGGAGAATCAGTGAACACAGTATCAGCAACACCGCCTGCTAAAGCAGAACCTTTAAGATCACCTGCGTATTTACCATAACCAACCCTGGCTTTTACTTGATTACCAAATTCTAATTGTAAACCTGTCATGCTATCATCAATAACTAAACCGTAACCGACAAAAGGATTGAATTTACCAACTGTTGTTTTTACTCCAAATAAAGGACCTTGAGCAAAAATTCTAGTGGTATTTTCTTCTTCTCCATCGGAACCAGCTCTAGTCTTACCATTCGTAAGTTTTTTACTGCTTTCATATTCAACTTTACCAATCCAATCAGGATTGATTTGAGCAGTTGCCCACATGTCAGCATAAGACTGGCTAGGGCTAGTATCTCTTGATAAATTATCTTGTTTTGCACTGTCATAACGGACACGAACTTCCCCGCCCCATTTAACATTATCAACTTTTTTTTCAACTTTATCGACACGAACGTCTAGAGCATCTAATTCCCTAGAAAATTCTACGGCGAGTTTGTCAATGACGGCTTTTTGGGAAGCATCGGCTTTGTCGGATTTAGCCATCGCTTTGGCTACGATTTGAGCCATTTCATAACGAGTCATAGTCTTGTCACCTCTGAAGGTGCCATCGCCATAACCGTCAATAATACCGTCTTGAGCTAATTTAGTCACTGACGCATAGGCCCAATGATTGGCAGGAACTTCTACAAAAGGATTTGACGCGAAGGCGGTACCAGCGATTCCGATTACCATGGCTGCTGCTAGGGAGGCTACTAACTTTTTTTTCATGTTAAACACTCCTTAGTTTTTTATTATTGGGTAATCATTACATTTTGAGCCTAAGAAGAGATGACATAGTAAGGTGTCCATGTTTACTTACTAGATTCCTTCATCGGATCAACATGTAAATAATTCCCGCTTCTGTCTATATTATACACTAATCAGAAAATTCCTTTTTTTCTGTGTAATATTTTTTCCAGTCATTGCTAACCCAAAATTGTTAGGATATATAATATGAGATGAAAGTTTTTTGTCGTCGATGTAGGAAGAAATATTCAATATGTAGTATAAGATGGTAATATATTCTATAGTCATTTTAAGTACGTGAATTGATAGCGTAGGGGGAAGAGGAAAATGTCATACTTGGCGAGTCGTGAAAGGTATAAGTCCATGAAGTACAATCGGTGCGGGAAAAGCGGATTGAAACTTCCGGCAATTTCTTTGGGACTTTGGCATAATTTCGGTGATGTAAACTGTTATGAAACCAGTCGATTTATGGTTAGACGTGCTTTTGATTTGGGAATCACTCATTTCGATCTTGCCAATAATTACGGCCCTCCGCCAGGATGTGCCGAGGAGAATTTCGGTAGAATTTTACAGGATGATTTCAAGCAGCATCGAGATGAAATGATTATTTCGACTAAGGCAGGATATACGATGTGGCCCGGACCTTATGGTGACTTTGGATCTAAAAAATATCTTGTCGCTAGTCTTGATCAAAGTCTGCAACGTATGGGGCTGAATTACGTGGATATTTTCTATCATCACCGTCCTGATCCTGATACTCCTTTAGAGGAAACAATGGTAGCTCTTGATTTACTAGTACGTCAGGGCAAAACTTTGTATGTAGGCCTTTCAAATTATAAACCTGCTGAGGCTCAAAAAGCTTTTGCCATTCTAAAGAGATTGGGTACACCATGCCTGATCCACCAACCGAGATATTCCATGCTAGATCGATGGGTTGAGGATGGATTGCTTGATGTTCTGGAAGAAGCGGGGGTGGGGTGTATTGCCTTTTCTCCATTAGGGAAAGGTATACTTACAAGTCGGTATCTAGACGGTATACCAGGAGATTCTCGCGCTGCCAGTCTAAGTAATTTTCTAACCCCTCAAGATCTCACAGATGAATTAATGAATAAGGTCAGGAAGTTAAATGAGATTGCGCAACTGCGGGGACAGAATCTAGCGCAAATGGCATTAGCCTGGGTATTGCGTGATGAAAGAATCACCTCAGTCTTGATTGGCGCGAGCAAGATCAGCCAAATCGATGATTGTGTAGGAGCTCTACAACAACTTTATTTTTGTCAGGAAGAATTGGCCAGCATTAATGAAATACTAAAGAATAAGGTATAGAAGGTCGAATAAATTTAATTTAGGTAAGGGGTGCAAAATATAAAATTTGCACCCCTTTTTTGCCTATAAAANGATCTTAATTAAGCATTAAAATAATTTTTAAAATAAACTGAAAAAACATTAAATTCAGAAAGGTTTTTTGGGGTTTATACCGAATAATATATTGAACTTACTTAAATGGTAAATAAAGTATTAATATTTTTTGAGAGTTTGTTTAATTAAATTTCACATAGTACGATCATGGCTAATGCCATAATATCCATATAGGAGGTAGAAATATGGCTGAACTGCGCTGGAATCCTTTACTGCAAACATGGACTATGGTTGCATCCAATAGACAAGATAGACCACAACTACCTAAAGATTGGTGCCCTTTTTGCCCTGGGTCTGGCAAAGTTCCCGACCACTATGATGTACTTGCTTATATGAATGACTTTCCCGCTTTAACTATAACGCCAGAACAACCTGACTTTCCCCTGACGGGACTGTATCATGTGGCACCAAACTATGGTAAGTGCGAGGTCATCTTATATTCTCCAGATCATCACAGTACCTTGCCAGCTTTATCGGTCAATCATATCTGCAAATTGCTTGACCTGCTGGTAGAAAGATATCAATTACTCGCCGCCGATGCCAACATCAAGTATATTTTCCAATTTGAGAATCGGGGTGAAGAGGTAGGGGTGACCATGCCCCATCCTCATGGTCAGATTTATGCATACCCTTTCGTGCCGCAGAAAATTCAAGTGGAACTAGATAGCTGCCAAAAACATTATCAGCATCAGGGGCGTTGTTTAATTTGTGATATGAACAAGGAAGAGACTGAGTCAAACCAGCGTATGATTGGTGAAAATGCAAGCTTTATGGCTTATATCCCTTTCTTTACGGATTATCCTTATGGTGTATTTATTGTCAGTAAACATCATAAGGGAGATATTACCCAATTTGATCAACAAGAAAAACGCGACTTAGCCCAAATTCTTAAAAATATTACGGGGGCTTTTGATCATCTGTTTGGCAAGTTATTCCCCTATATGATGTGTTTTCATCAGACACCAGTAAACTCCATCGACTATTGTGACGCTAGTTTGTATTATCATTTCCATATTGAGTTTTATACACCTCTCAGAGAAGCTAATAAGATAAAATTTTACGCATCATCAGAAATGGGGGCGTGGGCGGCTTGCAATCCTCTTGCTGTGGAGGAAACTGCTAAAAGGTTGCGTCAGTCTTATATACAAGTGACGAAGATGCAGAAGGAGCCAATATAGTGGATATGAATCATCTAAAGAGTCTCTTCCAAGGAGAATATGGCGTTACTAGTCAGCCGATACAGTACTTTTTTGCACCTGGTCGCGTTAACTTGATGGGAGATCATATTGATTATAATGGTGGCTCTGTATTTCCCGCCGCTTTGTCTTTGGGAATTTATGGGGTATTACGTTTGCGCTCCGATCGACTCATTCACTTAAAATCTACCAATACTTCAGTACCTGTTACTGTGAATTTAACACATCCCATAATGAATAGCTTGCAAGATGGTTGGGGTAATTATCCCAAGGGGGTAATTAAATACTTACTGGACAGGGGATATTCTATTGCTGGTTATGATATTCTGTTTTGCAGCAATCTTCCCGAAGGGGCTGGCTTGTCATCCTCAGCTGCTATCCTTGTTTTAACTGCATTTATGCTGCGTTACGCTGGTGGCGATCAGGATATTGGACGCGTTGCATTGGCTAAGTTTTGCCAGAGGGTAGAAAATCAGTTTATCAAGGTTAATTGTGGAATTATGGATCAGTTTGCCATCGCCATGGGGAAAAAAGATTGTGCTATACTCCTTGACTGTGAAAGCCTGAATTACAAATATATTCCCTTTGTCCTAGGGGAGTATNGCTTAGTGATTATGAACACCAATAAAAAACGAGAATTGGCAGAATCAAAATATAACCAACGTCGGAGTGAATGTGAGCAGGCACTAGAAATTATCCGTGGGCATCACCCGATTGCCAACCTTTGTCAGGTGTTGCCTACAGATGTGGAGTCATACATAGAAGATGAGGTACTACGTCGGAGGTTATATCATGTTCAATCAGAGAACAACCGTGTCTTGATGGCGGCGGAGTTCCTAGCCCAGGGAAATATCGTTGGTTTTGGCCTATTAATGACAGAATCTCACATGTCCTTGAAAATTAATTATGAGGTGACTGGGTTAGAACTAGACTCAATTGTCGATAATGCCCTTAAGGTAACAGGATGTATTGGCGCCCGTATGACTGGTGCCGGGTTTGGTGGCTGTGCTATCGCTTTAGTATTAAGTGGAAAAGTCGAAGAATTCAAGCGTACTGTGACTTTAGAATACCAAAAAGATACTGGTTTATTACCCGATTTTTATGTGGCAAACATCGCTGAGGGGGTACACAACCTAGAGTGGTGAGGTACAGATCATGACGCGTGTCGATAAAATACAGGAGATAAAATGGACAATGTAAACATATATAGTTTTAAACAAGAAAATAATACCAATGACGAGCAAATTATGAATGTAATTAGGCGTCAGGGACTAACATCTAGAGTGAAAATTGCCAAACTAACGGGGCTCACTCCTGCAACGGTTACTAACATCACCGCCAAGTTGCTGGAGTGGGAGCTGATCTTGGATGATAGTATAGGAGAGTCTAGTGGTGGTCGTCGGCCGCTACTGCTCAAAATAAATCCTAAGATTGCACAGGTTATCATTATTCATATTCGTTCAGAAAAGATGATAGGATACTTGGTTGACCCTGCGTTTCGAGTGCAATATACCGAAAATGCGAAAATTATAGGGCTTAAAAAAGAAGAAGTCCTTGAACTCATGCTGCACATGATTGTGAATTGTCAGCAGGCAGCAACGGCTCCAGTGTCAGCTGTAGGGGTTGTGGTGCGGGGTCCTGTTAAAGTTCGAGAAGGTATTTCCGTATTTGCCCCTAATATAGGCTGGAAGAACGTACCACTCAAAAAGATTATTGAAGAAAAAATAGGTCTAACAGCCATTATAGAAAACGATGCTAAGGCTTTAATCAATGGAGAATATTATTATGGTTCACTAAAAGATGCTGACAGTATGATACTACTAAAAGTGAGTCATGGTATTGGGGCTGGTATTATGTTTAATGGCAGAATTTATCGTGGCATAAATGGCAGTGCAGGCGAAGTGGGCCACACGACGATTGACATCTCAGGCCCGGCATGTAGTTGTGGTAATTATGGTTGTATGGAAGCATTAGCTTCTGAAAATGCCCTGGTGGATATGGTGGTAAAGTCCATAAAAGAAGGTCAAACATCTTTAATTTATGATTTAGTGCAGGGTGAACTCTCTAATGTTGTTCCGAATATCATTTATCAGGCTGCACATGCGGGGGATGAATTAGCAATGGCCATGCTTGGGCGTGTGGCCCGCTACTTGGGGATAGGCATTGCTAATTTAGTCAATATTTTTAATCCTAGAATAGTCGTAATTGGCGGCGGAATAGTCAAAGGTCGCCAATATATTGAAGATATAGTTAGGCAGACAGTTTGGGACAGATCTTTTGAAAGTTGTAGTAGTGCTTTAGAAATCCGGTTTTCTACCCTCGCTACTGAAAATACAATGAAAGGCGCAGCCGATATGGTTTTTGCCGAAATTACCCAATCGGTATGGCTTGACCAAAGGTAGCAAATATAATGGTGGCTTTGTTATGGAGCAGATACGAGTCAAAGACGATGTACTGTTTTATAGCATGTAATATTCCACAAATAAAATTAGGAGGGCTCAACTGTGAAGAAAAATTGGAAAGTTTTAGTGATGTCAACATTGCTTGCTGGGACATTGTTAGCTGGATGCTCAAGTAGCGCGCCTGCGAGTGACGCAAGTAAAGGTGGTAAGGATTTAATTGGCGTAGCTATTTATAAATTCGATGACACTTTTATGAGTGGTGTGCGCAGTGCAATTACAAAAGCCGGCGAAGGTAAAGCACAACTTGAAATCGTTGATAGTCAAAATTCCCAGCCAACTCAGAACGACAAAGTTGACCTATTTATTAACAAAAAAGCGAAATCCCTGGCCATTAACCCGGTTGATCGTAATGCCGCAGGCGTAATTATTGAAAAAGCTAAAAAAGCAAATATTCCTGTCGTATTCTTCAACCGTGAACCTCTCACTGAAGATATGAACAAGTGGGATAAGGTATATTATGTTGGTGCTAAAGCTGAACAATCTGGTATTATGGCAGGACAATTAGTCGTAGAATACTTTAAGGCTAATCCTACTAAGATTACAGATAATACAATCCGTTATGTTATGCTGAAGGGGGAACCAGGTCACCAAGATGCTGAGCTGCGAACTAAGTTTTCAATTAAAACAATTGAAGAGGCTGGCTATAAAGTCGTAAAAGTGGCTGAAGATACAGCAATGTGGGATCGTGTAAAAGGTCAAGAAAAAATGGCAGCCTTCTTGGCAGCGAATGGAGATAATATTGATGTTGTAATTGCTAATAATGATGACATGGGACTAGGTGCCATTGAAGCATTAAAAGCGAGAGGCTATTTTAAAGATGGTAAATATATGCCTGTAGTCAGCGTTGATGCGACGGCTCCTGCATTGAAAGCACTGGAAGAAGGAACTCTGTATGGTACGGTATTAAATGATGCCGGTAACCAAGGAAAAGCAACCTTCATGCTTGCTAGTGTACTGGCTCAAGGTTTAGTTCCTAATAAAGAAAATACTGGCTATACCATTACAGATGGTAAGTACGTATGGATTGACTATAAAAAAATTACTAAGGCCAATGCTAACGAAGCTAAATAATTTACTAATACTCATGTAGTCAAGTGTTGTTCTTAGAAAATGGCAAGGGCCAATGTATTGAACGTTGTACCCTTGCCATAACTATCCTTTAAATACGATAGAATGTTAAAAAAGCCTTGGAGAGAAAGAGAGGCGATATAATGAATGAAACTGAATTTTTACTTGAGATGAATGGAATTTCTAAAGAATTTCCTGGCGTTAAGGCCCTTGACGATGTCACACTTAAAGTCAGACCCGGTACTGTCCATGCCCTTATGGGGGAAAATGGTGCAGGCAAGTCGACTCTCATGAAATGCCTGTTCGGAATCTATAAACAGGATACTGGTGAAATAATTTTAGATGGCCAGCAGCTGGTGATCAATAATTCTAAAGATGCTCTTAATTATGGGATTTCAATGATTCATCAAGAATTACATCCCGTTCCCCACCGTAATATAATGGAAAATGTTTGGCTAGGACGTTTTCCCACAAAAGGGTTTGGACCCTTTCAATTCATTGATCACACCAAGATGTATGCAGATACGGCGGCGTTGTTTAAACAACTTGACATTGACCTTGATCCACAGGCGTTAGTTAAAACTTTATCTGTATCCAAGATACAATCCATTGAAATCGCCAAGGCTGTATCCTTTAACTCCAAAATTATCGTTATGGACGAACCTACATCCTCATTGACTGGAACTGAAGTTGAGCAGTTGTTCAAGATTATCCGGGACCTGCGGAGACGAGGTGTTTCCATTATTTACATATCTCACAAAATGGAGGAGATTCTTCAAATCTCAGATGATGTAACCATTATGCGTGATGGCAAGTATATCGGTACCTGGAATGCTGCACAATTGACGACTAATCTTATTATTTCGAAAATGGTGGGACGTGATTTAACCAATCGCTTTCCTGAACGTAGTCATGTACCTGGCACTGTCGTGTTGCGAGTCGAAAATCTTACATCAATAAATCCTCGCTCCTTTAAAAATGTGACCTTTGACCTTCGTCGTGGAGAAGTGCTCGGGGTTGGTGGTCTTGTTGGTGCACAGCGGACGGAACTGATTGAAGCTATTTTTGGGCTACGCGCCATAGCAACAGGTAAAATTATTTTGAATGGTCAAGAAGTTAATATTAAATCCCCGTCTGATGCAAAAAAATATAAAATTGCCTTACTTACGGAAGAACGACGGGTTACGGGAATCTTCCCAGTGCTTCCCATAACGGAAAATACGGCGATTGCCAACCTTGCTACCTATCAAACCCCCTATTTTTTGCTTGATGAACAGAAAATGAAAGCCGATGTCATTAAAAAAGCTGAGCAACTCAGGGTAAAGATGCCTTCTGTAAATGAGTTAATGAAAAATCTCTCAGGAGGAAACCAGCAAAAAGTCCTGTTAGCCCGCTGGCTCTTGACTGATCCAGATATATTACTCCTTGATGAACCAACGCGGGGGATTGACGTTGGCGCTAAGTTTGAAATTTATACGCTCATTCTCGAACTTGCCAAACAAGGCAAAAGCATCATCATGATTTCATCAGAAATGCCCGAACTTTTAGGGATGTCTGATCGGATTATGGTGATGTGTGAAGGACGTCTTACTGGCATTCTTGATCAAGAAAATGCTACGGAACAAGAAATCATGCGTCATGCCACTCTCTATATGGCGTAAACGAAGGGGGGAATAGTTCATGGAATTTAATCTGAAGAAAATGAATGAATTTGTTTTGCAATATGCAATCTACGGCGTCTTAGTTGCTCTTATCGTCGCAATCTCTATATATAATTCCAATTTTTTGTCAATCAATACCCTGCGTGATATTTTAATGCAGTCTTCGACTCGGGTCATTATTGCTCTTGGAGCTGGCTTTGTTTTGATAACAGCGGGTACTGACCTTTCGGCAGGCCGTGTTGTTGGTTTGGCGGCAGTCATATCTGCTTCTATGTTGCAGGTTGCGGATTACTCACGTAGATTTTACCCGGATTTACCTGATATGCCAATCTGGATACCGATTCTTGTCGCGATCTTCGCCGGACTTATCGTTGGTATTTTAAATGGGTGGATTGTAGCCCAATTAAGAGTACCACCCTTTATTGCAACCTTAGGTACCTATGTGGCAGTCTATGGTATTAATTCTATTTATTTTGATACAAAACCAAATGAGTCTCAGCCCATTGGTGGTTTAAGACCAGATTTCACGCAGATGGGTTCAGGATCTTTTGGGACTGGTCCCTATTCTATACCCTATATCGTTGTTATTGCCTTGGCAGTAGCATTTATTGTCTGGGTTATTTTCAATAAAACTAAACTAGGGAAAAATATGTATGCCATCGGTGGTAATGTCAATGCAGCCACCGTTGCGGGTATCAATGTTAGCCGTAATCTTATTACAATATACGCAATTGCCGGGGCACTTTATGGAGTTGCGGGCGTATTGGAAGCCGCCAGAACAGGTGGCGCCACTAATAATTATGGTAATATGTACGAACTTGATGCCATTGCTGCTTGCGTTGTCGGTGGTGTATCCACAACGGGTGGTATCGGTACAGTACCTGGAATTTTGGTTGGGGTAGTGATTTTTACAGTTATCAACTATGGATTGACTTTTGTTGGCATGAATCCCTATTGGCAACTCATCATAAAAGGTTTGATCATTGTTGCTGCGGTAGCTGTCGATATTCGAAAGTATATTTCTAGAAAGTAAAATGAAAAATGACTTCAGTATAAGAAAAAAGAAAACTAGGTTTTGCAAGCCTAGTTTTCTTTATCCATCATGAGAAGATTATTTAGGATAAGGGTAGGACTAATTTTAATATCTACTCAAGGGAGTGGACAGTATGCTAATAAATAAAAAGCTGTTCGGTGAGATAAATAAGATTTTAAGCTCCGCGGATTTTCCGCCGGAGCTTTCTTTATTTTTGATGTTTGTAGCAGTTGCAGATGATTTGAGGTTGCCATAGGTGTTCAATCATTTGTTTCGGTAATTTTTCCTGCAGGGATTGTATTGGGAATCTGTAGGATAACGGTCGTACCTTCGCCAGGGGTGCTGGTCAGATGAATACTGCTGCCATGCTGCTCAGCGATCCACCGGGCAATTGGTAAGCCAAGACCTGTGCCACCAGTGCTTTTGGACCTGGATTGATCGACACGGTAAAAACGGTCAAAGACTTTAGGCTGATCTTCTTTTGGTATGCCAATACCCGTATCCTGGATGGTAATTTCAATATTTTGGCTGGTCTGGCGGGAGCTGATTCGAATAGTGCCGTCAAGAGGTGTATATTTGATACTATTTTCAATAAAAATCCGCACCATCTGCTTGATAGCTGCACCATCGACCTCAATTGTGGCTGAATCATTTTGGTCGAGTATGATATGGTGATTGGGTGCAATCATATTGGTTTCCTGAATAATGACTTCAATCAAGGGAGCAAGTTCCAAAAATGCTTTGTTGATAAACTGTTTACCTTGGTCGGCTCTGGCCAAAAAGAGCAACTTTTCGATCATACTATCCATGTTGGCGGCTTCTGATTTGATGGCACCTAGCCCTTCTTCAAGGGCAGATTGATCTTGCTTTCCCCAGCGATCCAACATGTTGACATATCCGCTAATGACGGTGATAGGGGTTCGCAACTCGTGGGAGGCATCGGATACAAATTGCCGCTGTTGTTCAAAGCCAATTTGTAGCCGAGTGAGCATATGATTGAAGGTTTCCGCTAATTCGTCAAGCTCATCGCCACTGTTGCTGACATGAATGCGTTTGCCAAGGTCAGTGATTTCAATTCTCTTAGCGGTAGAGGTGATAGTACGCAATGGACGTAATATCCTGCGGCTGATAAAGATACCAGATAGAAGGGCAATGAATAATCCAATTAAGTTAGTGACTACTAGAATTTTAATTAAAGTTTGTAAAAAATGTGTTTGCTCTGACAGTGCCTTCATCAGTTGTAACTTGTATGTATGCTCACCTTGTTGTACAGATTGCGTGGCATAGTAATAATAGGTATGGTCCATATGAATGATAGATAAATTATCGCTTCTAAGTAATAAAACTTCCAGTGGGTTTTGCTGGAGAGCCTCAGTTTCTTGTAGCTCTGGATTAATTGCCAGGTAGGGAGCACTGTCTAGTATTAAATTATTATGATTATCGAGTAGTTTCATGATAACACCAGGCACAAGCAGGTTCTCCTTCAGCATGTTTTGATCCACCGGCTTTTCTGCTGCGAGATAACGTGTTAGGCTGTTGGCACTGAGGTTGATGTCGTTCACCGCTTGAGTGTAGAGAACATGATACAGAGCTACGACTGTTAACAGACTGGTAAAGAGCAGGATACAAAATAGCATAGAGGCATATAAAAATGTCAATTTCATTGAGATGGATACATGATTAATCTTTGACCACATAACCGACTCCTCTGACCGTGTGGATATACTTTTGTCCGAATCGTTCGTCCAGTTTGCTGCGTAAATAGCAGATATAGACATCAGCCACATTGCTGTCACCGATATAGTCATATCCCCAGACCTCTCGGAGAATCTGCTCACGATCAAGCACTACGTGTTTGTTGCGAATTAGATACTCCAAGAGGTCATATTCTTTTTTTGTTAATTCTACAGGTTCTCCGTCGATCTGAACCTCATGGCGAGTGGGGAATAACACCATATTTTTTAGATGAAGTACGTTGTCGTTGCTTGCATGCTGGATAGTTTGATGTTTGCGGAGGGCAGCCCGGGTACGAGCGAGGAGTTCTTGAATAGCAAAGGGCTTGGTTAGATAGTCGTCTGCGCCGCTGTCCAGTCCCCGGACTTTAGCTTCAAGGTCGTCTTTAGCGGTGACCATGATGATTGGGATTGTCGAAACTTGCCGCACGCGCCGGCAGACTTCCACGCCGTCCATCTCTGGCAACATGATATCCAATAGAATTAGACAAAAATCTTCTTGCATGATTCGGTCCAGGGCGTGACGCCCATTGGTCTCAATAACTGCTTTATATCCTTCATGAGTTAATTCCATTTGAATAAAACGAGCGATTTTCCACTCATCTTCGACAATGAGTATTGTTCGGTTTTCGCCTTGCATCGGGTGACCTCCCTTAGACAAGTTACTCTTGTAGCTTAGTTTACTATATATAAGAGATCTTTGTCGCACATATCGTTATTTTTAATCGAATTCTAATCTTCCTCTAATGGTCGTGTAATGTTTGGCGGTTATTCTAGTAATAGGATGACTGATTGTATTTTGCCTATAAGAGGCTAAATCAATAAATACTATTAGTTTGGGATATTGAAAGAGCTGGTGGCTGAAAGGGGTATATCACTCATGAATTATGGCGATAAGCAGTGAACAAGGGTAAGAAGGTTATTCAGCCGGAGATATGGATAAAAGCTGGGGCGGCCATTTTGCTAGTGGCAGGGGGTACACTCGTTCATTGGCTCAATCCCGATTTATACCTGAAACTTGGATATTTGTTGACCAGTGGCGACATTGACTCTATTGCGGAGTTTCTGCGCTCTTATGGAATGTGGGCAATGGTTATTAGCATGGTCATTGATATATTAATCAATGTGTTGGGGTTTCTGCCATCTATCTTTATCTCCGCCGCCAACGGAGTGGTATTTGGGCTTGTGCCTGGCGTGATCATTTCCTGGCTATCAGAATCTATTGGCGTGATGATCAGTTTTTGGCTGATGCGCAGATTTCTCCGGCATTACGCAGAACACTTAATCGCAAAAAGCAAATATCTTAAAAAGATAGATGAATTTAGCGGGGCGAATGGATTTAAAATGATGTTATTAGCTCGGTCGTTGCCATATTTTCCATCTGGAATTATTACAGCAGTGGGCGCGGTGAGCAGCATTCGGTTCCGGGACTATGCGCTGGCGACGTTGATAGGGAAACTTCCATCAACGATGCTGGAAGTCGTTGTTGGACACGACATTGTGAACTACGAGGAAAACTTGGCCCGGCTATCAATCGTCATTGGACTTATTTTTCTGTTTTACTGCGGGGTGTGGTGGGGCAGAAAACGTTTGTTGCGGACGGAGCCCATGGAATATTCAAAGAAGTTACAATAATTGTGCAAAACCTATGGACTAAGATTGAATCTACAGGCTTATTTTTTTATAAGGGAGAGATTTTTTGTGGTAAAGCCATTCTTTCATGAGGAAGAAATGACTTCAAGAAAAACAAAGGCAGCTAAAATATCCGTTNTTTCAAATAGCTTATTGGTGGTTTCTAAACTAATAGTTGGACTTTTAACTGGTTCGGTGAGTGTGATTTCTGAGGCCGCACACTCTGCTGTAGACTTATTGGCTGCATTAATCGCTTATTCTGCAGTTAGAATATCTGGAAAACCTCCGGACCAAAAACATCCTTATGGTCATGGTAAAATTGAAAATATCTCAGGAAGCGTGGAGGCGGTATTAATTATTGTAGCTGCCCTCTGGATTATTTATGAGGCGATACAAAAACTTAATGGTGGCGATGTACCACAAAAATTGGAATATGGTGTAATAATCATGTCGGTATCCATAGTAGTAAATATTTTCGTATCGAAGTATTTATTTAGGATAGCCAAAGAAACGGAGTCTCATGCTTTAGAGGCAGATGCATTGCATCTAAAAGCCGATGTGTGGACTAGCGCTGGAGTTCTATGTGGATTATTGGCAGTAAAATTCACGGGGTTATATTGGTTAGATCCTGCCTTTGCAATTGCCATGGCATTTATCATATTAAAAGCAGGCTTTGATATGACGAAGAAGAGTGTAGCCGAACTGATGGATGTAACGATTACAGCGGAAGAGCAAAATAATATTCTTATGATTATAAAAGAACATCCCATGGTCAAGGATTTTAGTGATTTACGTACGCGTCGTTCGGGGAGTGCATATTTGATTAATGTTAATTTGATTTTAGATAAGGATCTGTCTCTGGAAAAAGTTCATTGCGTTTGTGATGAAGTTGAACAGCAAATTAAGAAGAAATTTACCCTTTGCGATATTATCATTCATGTAGAACCCAATAATGAAGTACCAACATAACACTTAGTGTCCATCAAAGAGACCAATTTATGATAGAAAACAATAATTATAAATGAGGAGATGAGTGCAAAAATGAAATTTGGCGATATAGTTGAAATGATAAAAAATCTTCAACAGGGGGATCACCAAGAGAATTATAAGCAAAGAGATTATAACCAAAATGGGTACCGTGGTAAAGACAGGTCTGATTACCGTGACGAAGGGTATAGTAAATACGAAAACCCTTATCCATTAAAGAGAGAAGTATGTTCGAAATGTGGTAGTGAAATGAATGCAGACCATAAATTCTGCCCAAATTGTGGTGGTGAGTGCAAAAAGTCTTTAGAGTGTACAAGTTGTCATGTACAGGTTAGACCTGGTGACCCATTCTGCTCGCGGTGCGGAAATAAACAGTAATATTACAATATCATTGCAAGTATTTAAATAAATGTATACTTGGTATGTAGTGAAATAGTCTTTAGATATGGTGACAAAACTATTAAATATTTTTTAAAAAGTTAATGATTGACAATGGCATAAGATGGTGATATATTAATATAAATTATAGATTTAAAGCTGATCAGAGAACTGAAGGCTGGAGGTTTTTTGCGTTTACACGCAAGGATTCTTCGGCCTTTTTATGTTTCTCAAAAAAAATTATAATGTGTTTTTCTTACAAAATAAAAAGTGGAGGAGATTTAATTATGGCTTTACCTGAAAATTTACGATTTAATACTTTATCAGTTCATGGTGGTCAAGTACCTGATCCAACAACTGGATCACGAGCAGTTCCTATTTACCAAACAACATCATATAGCTTCCGGGACAGCGAGCATGGCGCAAATCTTTTTGGTCTCAAAGAAGCAGGCAATATATATACTCGGATTATGAATCCTACGACGGATGTATTTGAAAAACGGATTGCAGCATTAGAAG
>JGI24143J45723_1000662_pt1 | contig 17336 bp, 11 predicted proteins | sample BarGraIncu00432A_FD_45723 | JGI IMG/M metagenome (IMG submission 45723) | reverse complement strand
CAGATCCATGGGAATGTCCCCAATATTATTCTGATCGAGGGCATGCCACCATGCCACACGTTCCTCCACCAGAGTATTTTGTTCTTCACTGGTTGGTGATAAATTAGATGCACCCATCGGTCTGCCAATTAAATATTCCGGATTGGTAAATTCCTGCCCAAGTAATGCAGACCCAACATCTATTTTTGTGCCATTTTCTTGTGTTATCGTAATAATGCTACCATTTGACTGATTTGGAAATACAATTTGTGCAATACCTGTCACAAAAATCGGATAAATAACACCACAAAGTAAAGTCATAACCATAAAACACACCAACACTGGTCGTAAATCTTTTCCAATTCTTTTCATCATATCATTTCACCTCATACCAAACCGCTTACGGTCAGCAATACATCAATCAGTTTAATTGCCACAAAAGGTGCTACAATCCCACCTAAACCATAAATTAGCATATTTCTTTTTAATAGTTTGCCAGCTGGCATTTCATGATATTTCACACCCTTCAGAGCCAAAGGAATCAACGCAATGATTATTAAGGCATTGTAGATAATGGCCGATAAAATAGCACTTTTTGTACTGGTTAGTCCCATAAAGTTAAGTGCCATTAATTGTGGATAAATACCAAAAAACAGAACTGGAATAATGGCAAAATATTTTGCCACATCATTTGCTACACTAAATGTTGTTAGTGCGCCTCTTGTCATCAATAACTGCTTTCCTATTCTTACAATATCAATGAGTTTAGTTGGGCTTGAATCCAGGTCAACCATATTTCCTGCTTCCTTGGCTGCCTGTGTCCCAGTGTTCATTGCCACTGCCACATCTGCCTGGGCAAGGGCCGGCGCATCATTGGTTCCATCGCCAGTCATCGCGACAAGATGTCCTTTGGATTGGTAATCACGAATTAGTATCAGCTTAGCTTCTGGCGTTGCTTCTGCCAAAAAGTCATCTACTCCTGCTTCGGCTGCGATGGCAGCCGCTGTCATAGGATTGTCACCAGTGATCATAATGGTCTTGATGCCCATTTTTCGCAAGTCTTCAAAGCGTTCTTTAACACCATTCTTAACAATATCTTTGAGATAAATCACGCCTAATATGATGTTGTTTTTTACAACGACAAGAGGTGTTCCGCCATCACTTGCCACTTGCTTTACAATTTGGTTGCATTCCTCCGGATAATCCCCACCTTTGTCTAGAACGAAGTTTTTCACTGCTTCTGCTGCACCTTTTCGAATCTCGTTCCCTTGGTAATCAATCCCGCTCATTCTCGTTTTTGCCGTAAATTCCACAAAGGTTGCACCTAGCTTGGTAAGATCACGTCCTCTTATTCCAAAGCGTTCTTTAGCAAGAACGACAATACTTCTGCCTTCAGCTGTTTCATCAGCAAGTGAAGAAAGCTGAGCCGCATCGGCAAGATCCTTTTCCGTCACCCCATTTACTGGAATAAAAACACTAGCTTGTCGGTTCCCAAGGGTAATGGTTCCTGTTTTATCTAATAAAAGGACATCCACATCACCTGCGGCTTCAATCGCTCTGCCACTCATTGCCAATACATTGGCTTGATTAAGCCGACTCATCCCAGCAATCCCAATTGATGAAAGAAGTGCTCCTATTGTTGTGGGAGCCAAACATACTAATAATGCGATCACATTGGTGATAGAAATTGCCGACCCTTGACCTACCTGACTGCTTACGAAGTTTGAAAACGGCAACAAGGTTGCTGTAACCACAAGAAAAATAATGGTAAGTGTTACCAGAAGTATTTGAAGGGCTATTTCGTTTGGTGTTTTCTTTCGAGAAGCGCCTTCTACCATTGCAATCATCTTATCGAGAAAGCTTTCTCCCGCTTCCGCTGTTACCTGAACGACAAGCCAGTCGGACAAAAGGGTAGTTCCTCCTGTGACAGCACTTCTATCCCCGCCTGATTCTCGAATTACCGGTGCGGATTCCCCTGTTATGGCACTTTCATCTACTGATGCGGCTCCATCAATCACATCACCATCCATGGGTATCTGTTCTCCGGATTTAACATAAACAATGTCTCCCTTTTTTAAGAGATTTGACAGTACTTCGGTATAGTCTTCAAAATCGGATGCTGATTTCAGTTTTTTGGCTTTTACATCTTTTCTTGCACTGCGTAAACTGTCTGCCTGTGCTCGGCCTCGGCCCTCTGCGATGGCTTCAGCGAAATTTGCAAAAAGAACCGTAAACCAAAGAATGAGTGCAATTGCCAAAGTGTAACCTGAACTCTCATCTTTTATTCCTGCGAAACTTATAAAAAATAGAATGGTTGTAAAAATCGCTCCAATATAAACGACTAACATAACCGGATTTTTAATCTGAATTCGCGGTGTCAATTTTGCAAAAGACTGCCTTATTGCATCTTTGAAAATATTTTTATTTAAATCTTTATCTTTCACTAATATCACCTCACTTGATTGTTGTAAAGAAATCAGCAATTGGCCCTAATGCTAAAGCAGGTAAAAAGCTGAGTGCTCCGATTAATAGAACGATAACAATAAGCAGTCCTACAAATAACGCATTGCTTGTTGAAAGTGTTCCATCGCTTGCAGCAACGGTTTTCTTGTTTGATAAATTCCCAGCGAGAAACACAACTGCAACTAACGGTATAAAACGTACAAACAGCATCATGATCCCGCCAGTCACGTTTGTGAATACCGTATTTGCCGTAAAACCGCCAAAGGCACTTCCGTTATTAGCTCCCATTGATGTAAATGCATAGAGTAATTCTGAAAACCCATGTGCTCCCGAGTTTGTTAACCATGTGCTCGCCTGGGGCATGAGAACCGCAGTTGCTGTTCCAAACAAGGTTAAAAGCGGGGGAACAAGAACAATTAGACATACCATTTTCATATCAAACGCTTCAATTTTTTTCCCTAAATACTCAGGCGTTCTTCCTACCATCAGCCCGGCGATAAACACAGTTAGGATCACAAACGCAATCATCCCGTATAATCCACTACCAACACCACCAAAAACAACTTCGCCAAGCTGCATTAAGAACATGAGAATCATCCCACCTAATGGCGTGAAACTATCAAGCATAGCATTTACCGAACCGTTAGAAGCTGCTGTTGTTGCTGCTCCCCATAGAGCTGATGTTCCAACACCATGAATGATTTCTTTACCTTCCATATTACCTGAGGCCATGACGCCTTGAAAAATAGGTGCTAGATATTGCTCACTATATGTTAAAACTGCAAGTGCCACCACAAACAGAATGAGCATAGCTGCATAAATTGATCTTCCTTGTTTACTGTCCTTTACTGCTTTTCCAAAAGAAATGCAAAGGGCTGCCGGAATTAATAGAATTGATAAAAGCTGTAGAAAATTTGACAATGCTGTAGGATTTTCAAGAGGAAACGCTGAGTTAAGTCCAAAAAATCCGCCGCCATTTGTACCAAGCTGTTTAATTGCAATCTGGCTTGCTGCCGGTCCTAAAGGTACTGTCTGAGCTGATCCGCCTTGAAGTGTTACAATTTCTTTATAAGGTGCAAGTGTTTGGACAACACCTTGTGAAACAAGAATAATCGCAAGTATCAGTGACAATGGAATGAGCACATACAACGTTGTTCTTATTAAATCTTTCCAAAAGCTTCCAATTGTTGTTTTTTTTGTTGCTATGAAACCTCTTGTTAATGCAAACAAAACGGCAATCCCTGTTGCTGCTGTTAAAAAGTTCTGAACGCCTAGCCCTACTGCCTGAGTAAAATATGATAGACTAAGCTCTCCTGAATAGGCCTGCCAGTTTGTATTTGTAATAAAACTAGCCGCCGTATTAAATGCCAAATCCCAACTAGGTGCTTGAAAATTCTCTGGGTTAAAGGGCAAACTATTTTGAAACATTTGAATTCCAAAAACGAAGATGAGTCCGACAACACTAAATATTACTACAGAAAAAGCATATTTTCGCGGACTCATTTCATCTTCATCTGTCATGCCCATTAATTTATAAATACTTTTTTCAACAGGAACAATGACACGGGATAGAAATACCGTTTGGCCAGTCATTACCTTATAAATGTAATGACCAAGAGGAAATGAAAGAGCCACTAACACTATTAAAAATAAACCATCCTCAATTACAATAGAGCTCATAATTTTTCACCATTAAACAACACATAAACAAGATATACCAACAAAGCCAGTGCTACAAATCCTGAAATGATTAAAACAACTCCCATTTATTGTCACTTCCCTTCCTTTTTTTGCAAATGACCAACGTGATTCTTGTCATATTCGACAACATATAAATCATCGTCTTCTTTCTCTGGTTTATCCCCGAAATCAATAGGTTTATTCGTGGCTCGACCTTCAAAAGACGATATTCTTTCCAAATTTCTGTATGCGGGTTTATATGTTGGATCCAAAACATTGGCAACCCGATAATGTTTGTGGGCTAAATTATCCTCCTTTAACAGTTCCTCTAAAATACCGTACAGGTTATGAACACATGGAGAATGTGGATTTTCATACATCGCATTCTTAATTCTTTCTTCCGCCAGCACAAAATTTCCCGATTTTAATGCGTTTTTTGCCAAATCAATATGTTCTTCAAAGGCATTTTCATAATCAGTCATTTTTCCCTCCTCATTTCTTTGTATCTTTATTATAGTTATTTCTCAATAAATTTGTCATATCAAAAACGTGCTGAGAGATAAAGATTTTGTTAAGAAATCAATCTTTACTTCCTTAGAACTTTCTACCGGTTAGATTGCTTCTATGCTTGGTGCACATAAAAGACGGCTAAATAGAAGTATTTAGCCGTCTTTTGACATTTATTCTGGTATTGTTTTTTATTATTGTTTTAAATCATATAATTGTTCTGAATTGCCTCCCATCATCCCATTATCCACATTTTGAGATGTTGCTGTTGATACCATTGAAGTTGAAGAATCGGTTACGGACCACTCGCTTTCAGAAATCGCTTTACCGTTTGCCTTGATCCATGCTGTGATTTCATTGTTGCTGCCGCTTGCCTCATCGCCACTAATTTCAACGTTGCCACCGCTTGTCTCAGATCCACTTATCGCATTGTTGTTACCGATTCCGCCACCGCTATTAATCATCGCATAGCGAATTTCACCATCGGCAACCATTTGTTTAAATTCACTTAAAGTCAAGATGTTGTCTGATCCAGAAAATCCGCCAAAAGATATAACCGGTTCATCATATTTTATGATGATGTCCGAAGCATACCCATTCGCAGATGAAACTGCCAGTAGATATTTTTCATTGGTTGTATGCTCTTTTAAATAGTTCACCAACTTGTCAGTGTTTTCCGAGCTGGACATTCCGGCATTGTTTGTACCCATATCGTTTGAGTTCGCAAGCTCCAACCCAGCCGATGGCATTGAGCTCGATTCCGTATAGAAAAGAGTTGTACCGGTCCAAACGGTCGGTGCTATGACTAACCCAAGCAATCCCACGCCTGCGAAAATTACCTTGAGTTTTTTCTTTCTTTCCGATGGATTTTCTTTGTCTTTTACGACGTTTAAAATGCCCAGCATCAGAGCTGCCACAAAACATAAGGCACCTGTTGCAATCATCAAATACAGGGTAAGGTCTGAAGTCGTGTAGTAATAGGATAAAACCAGTAATTCTACTGCTGCATCCACAATCAGAGCTGCCGGCAGAATCCAGGCTTTCCACCCTCCTTTTTGATACATTTCCCACATCGATACCATGCCGATACCAGTAAGCGCCGCAATCGGCGGGGCCAACATAATCAGATAGTAAGGATGGAACAGTCCCGTTGTAAAGCTGAAATACAGAAACACTGGTACCAGCCACATTCCCCATAACAGTAGCCCCTGTTTTTTCTTCACATCAAATGATGTAGCTTTTTTCTTTTCATTCAGGAATGCTGCTATTAATCCGATCACAGCAAAGGGGAATAACCAAATGATTTGGTCGGTTAAGCTGTTGTTTGAAAACAATCTTAAAAGGCTGGCCGGTTCTGTTCCACCGAAAGTACCGTTGTTTCCTCCGCTATGGGTATTGCCATATTGACCATTTTCCATACCGCCAGGAGCATAACTCATATCATCATATCCAACGGTGCTCGTTGGATCCTGACCAGTTTCGGATGAATCTTGCACAGCCTGAGCGGAGCACTCTTAGTGGCAAACAGCACAGCCATTATTGCTGATGCATTTCCTAAGGATGAGCTTGGAAAAGCACTGGGAATCAATCTGATGTTTATCAGTGTAGGAAGCGTTATCGGAACAATTTTAGGAGGATTTCTTGTTAGTATTGGATGGCGGAGTATTTTCTACATGAATCTACCTGTAGGGATCATTGGAACCCTGTGGGCTGCCTTTCAGTTGCGTGAAGTCTATTCTTACACCGAAAAACAAAAGTTTGACTGGTTTGGTACCCTGATGTTTACGCTCGGGATGTTTTCACTCCTCATGGCTCTGACAATCGGCAGTTTTTCCGGATGGCTCAGCATTGAAGTAATCACAATGTTTGTCATTGCCGTTGTGGCCATGATTATTTTTGTCTTAATCGAAAATAGAACGATTCAGCCAATGCTGGATTTGCAGCTTTTTAAAGCCCGGGTATTAGCCTTTGCATTCGCAAGCAATTTATTCAATGGAATCGCAAGAGGTGCAATTACCTTTCTTATGATATTTTATTTTCAGGGAATAAAAGGTGATGATCCCATGACCGCAGGAATATTGCTGACACCAATGGCCTTGTCGATGTTCCTCATTTCACCCATCAGTGGAATCTTGTCTGATAAATATGACTCACGGTTTTTAAGTTCACTCGGGCTGATGATTTCGGCAGTCGGACTTTTTGGGCTGATGTGGATTACAGCTGATACCCCTACGTTTGTTTTGCTCATCTGGATGTTTATTATGGGACTTGGATCGGGACTGTTCTTTTCACCCAATTCCAATTCAATTATGGGAGCTGTTCCACCAAATAAAAGAGGAATCGCCTCAGGTGTACGAACCATGTTCAACAACGCCGGAAATGTTTTAAGCATTGCAATTTCAATGGCAATCGTTGCTTCAAGCGTCTCCCCTGAAGCCATGCAAGGGCTATTCTTCGGAACACAGGTTGGCTCTCAGGGAATTGTAGTAGATAGTTTTATCGGCGGACTGCGGCTGGCGTTTGGCATTTCATTCGGATTCAGCATTTTGGCTGCCATCTTGTCTTACATGAGGGGACCCGCTCCTAAATGGAAGAACACACACTGTGAAAAGCCCGCTTAATAGAGAATGAATGATAGACTTGATTAGTTTTCATAAATCATTGATTTTTCCTTGAAAAAGTCAGTGAAAAGGCAATCACCTATACTCAAGAATTCAAAGAAAGATTTGCCGAAGAATATCGTTCTGGGAAAATACCATCACAGATTTTGCTTGATATGGGAATTGATCATCATATACTTGGAAAAAGACGCAAAGATGGTCTGGTTGTAACGATGAAAAAATGCGAACTGCGATCTTAAGGATTTGAAGATCTCAGGAAAGTTAATAGTGGCAGATCTTCAGTCAAGGATTTATCATCAGATGAAAAGATAAAACGTCTTGAGCAGAAAGTCGCCTATTTAAAATTGAAATATAAATAAATACCCTTATGTCACTTTCATGACATTAGGGTACAATTGTTAAAATGCTCTTTTTTTAAATTGTCCTTAACATAGGGTCCACATTACTATGCGATTTATTCAATTATCACTTTGCTTACTAAAAAAAGCAATTCGTAGTATTTACCAAACTTTTCCTATAACTTTTTCAACAAATATTTTTGCTATTTCTGGATCAAATTGTGTACCTGAACATTTTTTTATTTCATTGATGGCATCTTCTACACTTAATTTATTACCATAAGTTCGATAACTCGTCATCGCATCATAAGCATCGGCAATCCCGATAATACGGGCCTGAATTGAAATATTTTCACCCTTGATTCCCAAAGGATAGCCTTGTCCATCCCATTTTTCCTGATGCTGTAGAACATATTTAGCCAATTCAAAAAATTCATCTGACGTATTTAATATGCGATACCCTATTTCAGGATGTCTTTGGATTTCTTTCCACTCAGTACCATTTAATTTTCCATGTTTATTGAGTATCTTCTCATCGATACCGATTTTTCCAATATCATGGACAAGTCCCGCCAGCTTGATTCGATTGACCATTTCTGATTCAAAGCCCATATGAATGGCAATTGCTTCACAAAGTTTACTTACTCTTTTTGAATGCAACATTTCTCGATTGTTTTTTTCATATAATGTTCTCATTATAAGATCAACGGACTTTGACATTGCACCTGAATTTTGATAGAGTTTTTGCTTATACATATTATTTTCTGCTTGTTTGAAAACATCCTGAATACTTATTCTTTCAGTATATTTTGTTTCATGTCCAAATGAAAATGAAATACTAAAGGCTCCTACTTTTTCTTCGGGTTCATGATCTTTTATTCGTTTAATAATTTGTTCTGCTCTTAATGCATCAGTTTTTGGTAAAATTACAATAAATTCGTCCCCTCCTAGTCTCGATATAACATCATCTGCTCGGCAACCTGCTATGATTTTATTTGCCACTTTCTTAATCACTTCATCACCCATTTTATATCCTAATGCATCGTTGATTAATTTTAATCCATTAATATCCAACATAAGAAGGGTTAAAGGAAGGTTGTTTTTTGTATCAAGTCGCTTTAACTCTTCTTCATAGTACCTGCGATTAAAAAGACCTGTCAAAAAATCATGATTACTAAGATAAATGATTTCTTCTTGTCTTTTCTTTTTATCTGAAATATCTCTAAATATTACGACTACTCCATTAATTTTTCCATTTTCTTCTAAAATTGGTGCCGCACAATTTTCTATCGAACGCTGAATTCCGTCTTTTGAAATTAGAATAATATGGTTTACTAATTCAATGACTCTTCCCATATTAAAGGCTTTATTCACGACATTATCGGCTTTTTCTCCGGTATACCCGTTAATGACATTAAAAACACATTCAATGGGCTTACCCATTGCCTCTTCCTGAGTCCAGCCGGTCAGGTACTCACCAATCTTATTCAAAAGAACAATACGTCCTTTATTGTCGGTGGATATGACTCCATCTCCCACCGATTTTAACGTCGTTTCCAGAGAATTCTTTTCATTTAAAAGTGCACATTCCAACCTTTTATGTTCGGTGATGTCATGGAATGTCCAGATTCTTCCATAATATTTTCCATTCTCGTCCAGAACAGGCGCAGAATATCTTTCAATAACCTTTTCATTCATAAATTCTATTTCATCATAACTTATCTTATTTTGGTGAGTATATAGATTTTGTACTTTTTTTAGAAACCGTTCTGGGTCTTTGGCTATGCTTTTAACATGATTAAGCAATGAATCATTATCCTTATCATTAATGATATATTGTGGTACATCGAATAGCTCATAAATGCGTTGATTGGTAAGAATTTTCTTATTATTATCATCAACTACCAGTATCCCGTCAAGGGATGCATTTGCCTGTGCTTCAAGAAACATGGTCTTTGATTGCAAGTCATTCATCATCTGCAAATGCTCACTGATATCCTGAATACTCTCAATGGCACCAATTGTGTTCCCAAACTGATCATAAATTGGTACTGCCATGGCATGAACCCATGCCCCACTATTATCGTAAAGAGCCGGACAATATACTTCCGCTTTTATCACATCACCTTCACGGGTGAGTTTCGAATACCTGGATGCAATCTTATCGTCATCATGAAAAACTAAATCCATCAACTGCGGTTGTGCCTTCCCATAAAACGGTATACTATAAGCATGACCGTCCTTACCGAGCATCTCTGTGGCAGGAATACCCGTCATTTTTTCAATGGCATTATTCCAAATGATCACTCGCTTTTCATTATCAATAGCCATGATAGCATCTGGCAAAAATTCGATGATGTCCGATAATTTTCTCTCGTACGTTTGTAAATCTACTTTTGCCTGCTTGTCTTTGTAAAAATCATTACTCATCTATCATATCCCTCCTTTTTTTTATCAATCAAAGGACATTTTTCAACTTATAAATCTGGATGCATACATGGAAAATGTCGACATTTGACGCATCACTACTATTGTGGGTTATTCATTTTTTGCATCATATTGTAATACATTTTTTTATCTACAGTATTAATCGCATCGAGAATCGGTGCATAAATATATAAGTGCTTTTATGATAATATCCAATAATCGACAAGAAGTATCTCGATTATTTTGTGTAAGGTCACTTTAGTGGAGTAGGAACATGTTCCCGAAGCAGGTTAGCAAACTGTTCTGGTACAATGGGTTTACTGAAGTAGTAACCTTGCATCTCATCACAGAAGTGGTCCTTTAAAAAATTCATTTGTTCTAGCGTTTCCACCCCTTCGGCGACTACATTTAAACTTAAAGTGTTGCCGATATTAATAATGGCCTGGGTGATATTATTGTCTTCAACCTCCTTCGGGACATTACGGATGAAGGATCGGTCAATCTTGAGCGTATCAATGGGGAAAACCTTAATTTGTGAAAAAGACGAGTAATTGGCGCCGAAATTGTCCATGGCCAACCGCACTCCCAAGCTTTTAATTTCATTCAATACAGAAATCATATGCGAAATATCATATAATACCATATTTTCTTTAATTTCAAGTTCCAGAAGATTTGGTGCCATACCAGTCTCTTTCAGAACGGTCCTGATATCCTCTATCAGATTGTTATCCTTGAGTTGCTGTAACGACAAATTGATCGACATGCAGACGTTTGGAAGCCCTTGCTTTTGCCATGCAACGTTTTGAGCGCACGCCATTCTCATTACCCACTTACCGATGGATAGAATCAATCCTGTTTCTTCTGCCACGGGAATGAATTGTGTCGGGGTTACCGAACCAAGCGATGGATTCTGCCAGCGCAGCAATGCCTCTACTCCAGTAATCATATTTGTTTTGAAATCAACTTTTGCCTGATAATGCAAAGAGAACTCATTGCGCTCCAGCGCATGTCGCAGGTTTGCCTCAATAGACAATCGTTCAGTTGATTGTAATTGAATACTTTTGGAGTAGAACTGGTAGTCATTTCGGCCTTCTTCTTTGGCAAAATACAGGGCTATATCCGCATTTTTCATCAGGGATTGTGCATCCTCTCCATCAGTTGGATAGATACTGATACCGATACTCGCCGTTATATGGCATTCTTCACCCAGAAGAACCACCGGTTTGATCGTATTGATAAGTATCTTGCGGGCGACAATTTCGACTTGTCTCAACGTATTTACGTCCTCGATTAATATGATGAATTCATCGCCTCCCTGACGGGCAACGATATCGGCCGCACGTAGCGTTTGCTTAAATCGTTGGGCAATATCCTGCAATAGTTGATCGCCTGCATCATGGCCTTTGGTATCGTTGATAATCTTGAAATGATCAAGATCGATGAAGAAAACGGCTAACTGTTGTTTATGATGTCGTGCAGACTGGATTGAGTGATTCAGTAGTTGGCTGAACATCAAACGGTTGGGCAGTCCTGTCAGGCTATCGTGGGTGGCGAGGTACTGAATCTGTTTTTCGGCGCGTTTACGTTCAGTGATGTCATGCCCAACTCCGCGAAAACCGGTTATCCTGTTCTCCTTGTCCCATTTGGGGAAAATGGAGAACTCAACTGAGGCTATGACCCCGCCTGTCTGGATATATTCACAGAGAAAATTTTTAGTTGAGTCATTTGTTTTAAGGACATGATGGAATAATCTGGAGACCGAATTTAAATCTTCCTTTTTTACGAAGCTTTGAAAATTCATGCCGATGAGCTCATTTTGAGAATAGCCTAAACCTTTAGCAAAAATATCGTTAAAAAAAGTGATATCGTAAGCTAGGTCTGTTTCAAAATACCATTCCTCCATCTCGTCCATGATGGTTCGATATCTCTCTTCGGACTGCCTGAGATCTTCTTCAATTTGCTTGCGTTTGATAATCTCCGCGTAAAGCTCATCCGTCTTTTCCAGTACGCTCTTTTCATATACATCAAGCAATTGTTCCAGAGCTGCTATTTGAGACTTGAAAAGCTGATTTTCAACAACCATAATAATGCCATCATCATCCATGTTTGCTAGTCTCCTTCCGTTACGTTTGGCAAGTGATCTTCACCTGGGTGAGCGAACACCGTTTTTTCAAATGGTAATACCGCCAGTTTTATGTTCAGTGATAAGTTCTTAAAAAGATCCGCCGTTTTCCTTGAAATAGGGACTCGAAGAAACATAATAATCACAAAGATATCCAGCGTGGGGAGCATTCCGCCAAATCCCATAACTGACTTTATCTGATAGGGAACGACAAATTCTTTTTGAGCGGGGATATAAGGACTACCGAGTGCTTCCGGAACAAGAAACACACCATAGCTCTTCTGATCCATATCCAACAAAAGCGCCGGGTCCGGTTTCACAACTGAACGCACGTCCAGTCCCAACTGTTTGATCAGATTTCGCATCATCGGAATCTGATGGATGACCTCCTCGCTTGGTAGAGGAATCGCCCTATGCCCATTTGATGATCCTCTCCGGTTCCATTCCTCGTTTTCCCCAACGGTCCCTAAAAGAGTAAAACACTTCATCTCCGGCAGGGGAGTGCTCCCACCGAGAAGGTTTATAGCAAAGGCTTTAAGCTCATCATCAAGATCTGCATAGGCCTGAGTCTTGAAAAAGCGGATCAGCGTACAGGCACGTTCACCGGTTTGTCCGTCAATCAGGGTGTCGTACAGATAGTTCACGATCCTGCCCGCCACTGCCTCTATACTTGAAGCCCCTACACCCATGGTCCGTACTGCCCTGCCACATTCCGTTACCTCATGGATGGTAAAATTTGTTAGATCAAAGGTAATCAATCCTTCATTCTGATTGCTCATCTTTTCATTGCTCCTTTCTTTCAGTGGTCAATTTTAATTGTAAATCAATAAAGGGTGATGAAATAATCAATATATTCTTAACTTGGCTTGAGAACATTCTGGTTTTATCCATTTATTATACTGTCTTTTTTAATATCTTATTTTGATACATTTTCTCATCTGCCACTTTTATGACTTCATTCGCACTTAATTTGCTGTCCGCTATAATTTCTAATATGCCATAACTAAAAGAATGCTTATACTGTTTTAACCCTTTCTTATCATACGCTTCTAATTTATCAATAGTTCGCTTGATTGCTTTTTCAACATCCGATTCATGGCACCCCGGAAAAATAATGAGAAACTCATCTCCTCCCATGCGACTCACCGCATCAATCTCTCGAATGGATGATTTAATACTGGCGGTAATCAAATTAATTAAACAGTCTCCCTCTTCATGACCAAAGGTGTCATTTACTTTTTTCAGTCCATCCACATCAAGAAAACATACTGACAAATGAATGCCTCTCGTTGACACCAGATCTAATTCCTTCTCCAATATCATAAATCCAGTTCTGCGGTTAGAAACCCCTGTCATTGGGTCAGTATATGCAAAATATTCAAGTTCCTCTTTTACCAGTTTTCTTTGAGTAATATCCCTGAAAACAACCACAGCCCCCACACTCGGGTCTCCTTCCACAATGGGTGTAATAATGTATTCCACAGGAAAGCATGTTCCATCTTTTCGCCAGAAGATATCGTCATCACTACGATAAACCTTGCCATCCTTTTCAGCCCCAAAAAGAGGACAATCCGCTTCAGGATAAGAAGAATTGTCACATTTTGTGTGATGCCATATATGATGGCTTTTCTTACCAAGTAACTCATCCGATTCCCAGCCTACCATTTGTGCGGCAGCCGAATTAATAAAAGTAAGCCGGCCCTCCGCATCGACACCATAGATTCCGTCACCAACAGCATGAAGGATCAGCTCATTCTGCTTTAACGCTTTTTCCATTTCGGTGGTCCGTTCTCCGACTAATTTCTCCAAGTGAATCCGATAATTCCTAAGCTCATTGACGGTTCCCACCAGGCCTGCGAATCCCAGATAAACATTGATCAACTCCCTTGGAATGGGTTCAGTTGATTTGTGGGCAATGATCATGATTTTATCCACTTTATCACCATTTATAATAGGGACGAAGACGGACTTTAAAGGTTCTGGAGATTTAAGTTCTTCCAGGGCGATAAATCCACTCTCCATGGTATCCAGGATAATCCTTTCAATAGACCCGTCACACGAATTTAAAAGAAGTTCAAACTCGGAAGAAGTGCTGGAATGAACAATGAGCTTGTTGTTTTTATCGCATTGAACAAAGGCAACCCATTCTGCACTAAAATAATCTACGATCAAATTGCTTGTATGCTCCCAAATATCCTGCATTGGTGTCAGCCGCAGAATATATTGGGTCGCTTTTATAAAACTTTCAATTTGGGATATGTTGCCTGATTGTGCTTTCACCATTATATTTGCTTCCTCATTGGTTTTAAAAAAAGATTTTTTAAAAATACGTCATAGAAATCCGGATAATTTGATAAATTAATGAGCTCAGCCTTGCTTTTCATATTTTTTACCAAATCTATGTCATTCTCATTTAATAATAACATTTCACACCCGGCTAAAGCAGTATCTCCCGCTAGTATAACATTTCGAGGCGCAATTTCCGGTAGAAGACCGATTTTTTGCGCATTTTCCACATTTAAAAAAACGCCGAACGCTCCACAGACAAATATTTTTTTAATGTTTGCCAGGCTCATTCCGGCATTATCCAGTAAACAGTCAATTCCTGTTCCCACAGCAGCCTTGGCACGTTGAAAAACATCAATGTCATGATTATTAATGCTGATTTTATGCTTTTCATCCAAAACGAAAGACCCTTCAGTTATGTCATGTGATAGAAACTTTCCATTAGCGTTAAGTTTGCCCTGATTTACAAGAGCTGCGATTGCATCGACCATGCCTGAGCCGCAAATACCCCTTGGTTCCGCTGCTCCAATTACCTCGAAATGATAGTCAGCTTGGGCATCTGTCCAATCAATCTTAAAGATAGCCCCGGGTTTTGCATGCATACCACATGAAATTCCACACCCTTCAAAAGCTGGGCCCCCTGCGGCAGAAGTTACCCATAATTTATTAGAATCCCACAAGGCAATTTCAGTATTCGTTCCAAAATCAATGAGTAAAGTTACGTCTGGTTGATCCATGATTTGTGTGGCGAGAACCCCGGCGATCAGGTCTGAGCCGACAAATCCGGCAAGAGGCTGAATAACTTCAATCGTTGCTTTTGGTAAAATTTTCCAAAGTTCACCCCAGCTTTTGCTGTCTTCAGGCTGGCAGTCAATTTCTTTTTCCCAAAATTCAGGTTTTAGCATTAATTCATAGTTTTTTTCGGACAAAAGGGTAAGCATAGATGTATTTCCCACAATTATTACCTGTTCAATTTGTTCAAGATCGATAAATTCCCTTGAGGCAATGTCCCAAATGGCCTCGCCGATTGAATTTCGTGCTGCCATGCCTAGCTTTTGTGCATTCTCAACTGATTTGCATGCGGCAGTCAATCTTGTCATAACATCAGAGCCGAAACAATATTGTCCATTTAAACCCTGGCGGCCTGCCACTCGTATCTTTTTTTCCATATCCCAAACGGTAAGGCTGATATTCGTTGTCCCCAGATCAACAGAGACACCATAAGACTTTCGTTGGTTTTCAGTTTTATTATTCTTGAAAGGTTGGTCTTTAATTGATGTGTCCAAAAAATATTCGGTTTCTGGAATACTTCTCCAGTTCGATTCAGAAACAGAATAGAGCAATTCAATTCGAACATTTTGAAAGGGTTTGGTCTGGCAGGCAAGACGAATCCCCTGGTTTATCTGGTCCTGGGAAAGATGAACCCTTTCATTTGGGTGGGGCTCATTTACTTCCCCGGCCTTGATATGAACCATACACAACCCACATGCCCCATTGCCCCGACATCCGACAATGGTTGCCATTAAATGTGATGTCTCCAGTATTTCACGTATTGTCACACCTATTTTAAAGGGAATTTGGTGTTCTTTTTTCTCTTGAACAAAAGATAATATTGGCATAACATCACCCTCTTTCCTTTGTCGCATTTACCATGGCGGCAATATTTTCAGGACGTGACTGAGGTGAAATTTCACAGCCGGAAGAGAGGATAAACCCACCCCGGGATTCAAAGAAATCTAAAAGCTCAGAGGATTTGGCAGCAATTTCTTCTGGCCTATCTTCAATAAACGATAGTGATTTAATGTTTCCATCCAGGCACATATCAGGGAGCATCTCTGCCGCTTGTTGAGGAGTAACATAATAGTCGATATTTGCAATATCAACCCCAATACTCGGATAAAAGGGTAAAATAGAAGCTGAGGGACCGGCAATATGAAGCCAGTTGGCAATGGATCCTGCTTCGGCAAAAGTCCGGCATAGCTTTTGAAGCTGTGGCAACTCAATTTCTTTGAAAAATTGGGGAGGGACTACAGCAGGAGAGGCAGAGGGATCAAATACTAGTGGTAAATGGGCGCCCGCCTGGATTTGGGCAAGACCAAATTGAGTGGCTATTTCCGTACAAAAATCCAGTAGTGTTATAAACACTTCTGGTTCGTCAATAGCCAAATATAAAGCTTTTTCCATTCCCAGCAATTGGGTAGCAATGGTCAGAGGACCCATCACACACCCGACAACCAAATGCGCACTTCCAAACTCACTACGAAGGATTTTTAGAGCTTTCAGCATTTCTGGCATACGCCCCGCCACATTTGGGTCAGGCAAAACAAGATGATCAATCATGTCCTTATCCTGTATTGCGTACGTTTTCATTGTGGGATACATATCTTTTTTATATTCCAGAATTGCTCCCACCGCCTCTGCTTCCACACTGGTGTCCATCACTGAAAACACGGCATCATAGCCATATTTTTTAATCGCTTTGATCTGACACTCAGCGAGAATAAGACCATCTCTGACATATTCATCAACAGGAATTCCGGCCATAACACCGGCAAGACCAAATATTTGGGGAATCACCGGAACCCGGTCTGGAGTTTCAAATTTTAAGGCCGCACTGATTCGCTCTAAACTATTCATTTGATTCACCCCCAGATAGTTGTTCCAAATAGTTAACGCTGTCAAATGCCGTTTCTGCGAGAAAATCCACATTGAGATTTTCCATTGATGATTGCTTAAGCGCAGCGCCTCCGGCCATTATTTTTGGTACATAAATTCCTCGTGCCTGCATCTGTTCTTTTACCTGTTTTACCATTGGGATTACTGGAAAAATTAATCCACTTAACCCTACTGCGAGTGGTTTTTCCTTTTCTATGACGTCTAAAAGCTTTTCAATCGGGCAGTTTTTCCCACAAT
>JGI24143J45723_1000660_pt1 | contig 17381 bp, 15 predicted proteins | sample BarGraIncu00432A_FD_45723 | JGI IMG/M metagenome (IMG submission 45723) | reverse complement strand
CAGGGGCGCGTAAAAGCGATTGGTGTGAGTAATTTTCAGCCTCATCACCTTGACGAGTTATTGGAAAAAGCAACGATAAAACCAGTTGTTGACCAGGTGGAGCTACACCCCTATTTTCCTCAAGTCGAACTACGTGACTATGGCAAACTTCACGATATTGCGATTGAGTCATGGAGTCCAATTGGCGGAAGTGGCGGCGCACTACTGAAAGAGCCATTGCTGCATGGGATTGGCCAAAAGCACGACAAATCTCCTGCGCAGGTTGTAATTCGTTGGCATCTGCAAAATGGCTTGATCGTAATTCCAAAATCAGTCCACGCGGAGCGTATACAGCAAAATATCGATGTGTTTGATTTTGAACTGGACTCGGCGGATATGGCAGCGATTAATTCACTACAGACTGGTGTACGCGTTGGCCCAGATCCTGATACTGCTAACTTTCAGTGAAGGATGAGCTTGATTGACCTTGCCCGTAGGCTGCGATTGACGCGGATGTGATTCAGTCTGTATTTTCACATGACGGCGTATAATAATAGTCAGACAATCATTTAATATAAGGAGAAATACATGTATTACTACCGAATGATGGACTCTGGTGATTGGGTTGGGGGTCTTTTTATGACACTACTGGGAGTCTTGTTTTTGGCCGCTATCGTTTTGATAGCCGTTCGTCTGCTAAAGAGTGGCGATCGCAGCCTAGTGCAGCACGCTACACCACTTGATCTTGCCAAGGAACGCTACGCCAAGGGCGAACTAACCAAAGACGAGTTTAACCAAATCAAAAAGACGTTGTCCGAATAAAATAATACTTTTTTAACCAGTGTTAAAGGACTCCGTACCTCGCCGTAATTGCGAGGTACGCTTATTATGCTGTAAAATAGATAGTGGAGCTACTGCTAGCAGGAATAGAATTTTTGTCTATCTCAGTCATATTCCAGGAGGCCAATTGTGTCTAATACTACCGAAAATGTACAACGATCCGCAAACCGGATCGAGAAACAGTTAACGTCCCCGACTGTTACTTTAATTCTGGTGATTGCTACCGTCGGCGCGTTTATTTATTTGAATTATCTGTTGCAACCTGCGTATCGAGGTGATCCGCTGCCATATACATTGGCGTTGACTGCGGAAATATTTATTATCATTCAAGGATTACTATCATTTTGGACCATCCTGAGCGGTCGATTTAATCCCCGTAATTACGAATACCATAGTGCGCAATCAAAACTATATGATGCGCCGGTTGGTAAAACTGCTATCAAAATCCTCGAGACAAAAGACGCCGAAATTTCTCGCGGCGTCAAGATGTACGTTCACCATCAACCGATCAAAGTAGACATATTTATACCTGTTTACGGTGAACCGGTCGACGAGATTCGCCAAACGGCCATTGCGGCATTTAATGCCTACGGGTTGCATAAAACCTATATTCTTGATGATGGCAAATCGGATGAAGTCAAAGCCATGGCCAAAGAAATCGGTGTAGAATACATCCGACGTCCAGTCAATAAACACGCTAAGGCTGGCAATATTAACTACGCCTTGGAACATACTAAAGGTGACTTTTTCTTGATTCTTGACGCGGACTTCGTGGCCGATCCGACGATACTGTACGAGACAATGCCATTCTTTGAAAACGATAACCTGGCATTCGTGCAAACTCCTCAGTTTTACGATAATCAAAATAACTTCGTTTCGATTGCGGCGGGCTTTATGCAGAATGTCTTTTATTCGCTGATCCAGTCGGGCAAGAATCGCTTTAACGCTGCGTTTTGCGTCGGGACGAACGTTGTCTTTAGGCGTAGCGCAATTGAGAAAATCGGTGGTATGCATTCGGCATCAAAGTCCGAAGATATCTGGACGTCACTACATCTGCACGAGCTCGGCTACGAATCGATCTACATTCCTACGGTACTGGCTGTCGGTAAAACTCCAGAGACGCTAATGGCGTATTCCAAGCAACAGCTACGCTGGGCAACGGGTAGTTTCGAGATATTTTTACGTCGCAATCCCCTCTTTTTGCGTACATTAACCGTCGATCAACGCTTGCAGTATTTTGCGACGACGTCATATTACTTTGTCGGTTTTTCCGTCCTGTTGCTTTTGTTGTTGCCACCGCTCCAGATATATTTTAATCTCTCACCTATCGCAACGACCATCCCGATTTGGCAATGGGGCTTAATGTACAGCGGCTTTTACGTGTCCCAACTTGTCCTGGCGTTCTATACGATGGGCGGATTCAAGTTCAAGACGTTGATGCTGGCAAACGTCTCCTTTCCGATCTATATCAAAGCATTTTTTAACGCGCTGACTAAACGAGATCAAGCGTGGCAAGCGACAAACAAGGTGTCGTATGACTCGCCGTTTAACTATGTGCGCGTCCAGGTCTATGTGTTCATCTTCTTGTTCTTGACGAGTATTGTTGGTGTCGCTAAAGCATTGTATACTGACGAGTTTTCGATCTCGCTCGCCTGGAACGCGCTGAATACGTTTGTGTTCGGCTACTTTGTTTTTATGTCCAGGGCCGAAAGTCGCTTGATGAAACGCCAGCGCAAGCAGGAAAAGAAACGATTAAAATTATTAAAAAAGCTTAATTCCGAAAAAGGGGCTACACTATGAAATTTACAAGTCGAATGAAATTTATATTTGGTATTCTGTTTGTCGTACTACTGGTTGGCGCATTGACTCTTTATTTGAACGGCATTATGTCTGTCGCGCATTCTTCAAAGGCCGAGCTTGCGGCCGACTCGACGTCAATCGGAACGGATTATCCTGGCCTGGTTGTCGCGCAAAACGTTGAAATTGGTGATAAGGTCACCAAAGGCGAGGTGTTGTTCGAAATTCAAAGCCCACGACTTACCGAGGTTCTCGATAACGGAACGGTTCTGGCGGCTGCACTACCGTTCAGCTTGAATCCTGCTAACAGGAACATTCAGCTGAAGGCCAGTGATGATGGCGTAGTTGAAAAGATTGCCTACCAATCTGGTTCCTATGTCCCAGCTGGCGGCATCGTCGCGACTATCGATACCGTGCATTCACTGTATGCCATCGCCAATTTTCAATTGTCTCCTCCTGATTACGCCCGCATTAACAAAGACAGCAAGCTGGAGCTGAAATTCCCCGATAACAGCACGCAGCAGGCGACGGTTTTCTCTATATCGCTTGTACGCAATGGTATCAATGTTGATACGGTTGTTAAAGCGCGACTCAAATCGGCCGATATTAGCGATTATCGTTTCTCGGTTGGAACGCCAGTCCAGGCGACGCTACAACTTAGCCAGGACACGTGGTATCAAAGTCTCTCTAAATATCTTGAACAGCTTTTTAAGCCAGTAGGAAGATAGCGTGTGAGGCATAAAAAACTTCTTTTGTTAATATTACCTCTTGTTACTATTGGAGGTATTGTGGCTATTGTTTTATTGACTGGCTCGGCGCCCAATATAACTGATATTTTGTCATCAAAAAAAATCTTGGTTGATCAAGCCACTCTTAACGCGCTACCAGAAAAGAACGGTTCTGCCGCTTATGTCGGCCGGATAGCGAATGGCGTCATACCTCCAACCAATTCATGGCTGAGCGGTATGGTACTTCAAAGTACACCACTGCCCGTCTATCCGATGCCACTGAGCTTTCTGGCGAAAGACACTGGCTTTGAAATCGGGCTCCCAACCATCACGTCGAACCCGACAGTAATTGCGGGTGGTCACGTTCCAGGCATGACGGCCACGCTCAGCGATGCGACCGACTTCCAACTCAGTCGCTTCGATAAAGTATCAGCAACACTGAATTACCGCAAAAACGGCAAAAAATTAGGTAGTCTAACACTTGCCCAAGGGTCGCCGTATGTGTTTTACCGAGCAGTTAGCGATACGATCTTGAGTATTGATGGTATCGGTTCGGTTATAGCTGGCGCCTCGAATTCGTATGTGCGCTATAGCAAGGCTGGGCATGACTATGTTGTCATGACCGATAAGGACGCAACGATTGATCTGAAAGGCTCCACGGTGTCTGTGACGGCTCCACGGGGCAGTCTGGTGACGCTGTATGTCCTACCGAGTGGCAGTAAGGACACGTTACGGGATTTTGCTGGCAACGAACTAACGTCAGTCGGTGTTATCGCTGGTGTCGATAAAACAAATTCAACGACTACGTTCCAGTACAAAACGGCCAATAGCCAACCGACCATTTTTGTACCGATGAGCTATAGCACCGTTACAAACCCAGGCTCGCCCGTCATGACCTATGACAGTATCTATGGGCCAATGAAGGCACTGTCAGGTTCGAATTTTATAGTCTTTACACCGCTAGCGGAAGCATCAAATCAACTCAATTTGTCTGTTTTAGCTGCCGCACATAAACAGCAATTAATCGATTCGTTGAAAAAAGACGTTACTGCAACGTCCATCACGGCTCAAGATAGTTATTTTTCCGGTAAGCAGTTGGCGCGCGCCGCAACGTTGCTGGATATAGCAGAACAACTCGGACAGACAGATACGAGCATGCAGTTGAAGTCGATTCTCCGCGACGGATTCTCTAAACGTCTGGGTGCAGATTACTTTTATTACGATACGACCTTAAAGGGTGTCGCAGCTGATACGAAGGCTTTTGGGTCGGAAGACTTCAATGACCACCATTTTCATTATGGTTATTTTATTTATGCCGCAAGCATTTTTGGTCATTATGACAGTGATTTTTTGAAGCAATACCAAAAGCAAATCAATCTATTGGTCGCTGATATCGCGTCGTACGATACAACCAAGGATTTTCCGTTACAACGCAACTTCGATCCCTATTCGGCGCATTCTTGGGCCGCTGGCCTATCGCCGTTTGCGGATGGGAACAATCAAGAATCAAGTTCTGAAGCGATTAATGCCTGGAACGGCGTTGCGAAGTGGGGGCAACTGACGAATAATTCACAGTTGACTGATTCGGCGATGTGGATGCTTTCGGGCGAAATGGCGACAGCCAAAGCTGCATGGCGTCATGTCGATACGAGCTCGCCGGCGCTTAGAAACTATACCAGTCCACTGACATCGCTTAACTTTGGTGGTAAGCGAACCTATTCGACATTCTTTAGTGATGAATCCAATACGAAGCTCGGTATTCAGCTGTTGCCGCTGAGTCCCGTTATGCTCAGTCTGGCCTCTGACGGTTCAAGGATTGATACGCTCGTTCAAGCGTCAATTGCGAACGATAACTTCAACGTAGCGCTCGGTGACTACGATCTGATGTATCTGGCCCTCCATAACCCCCAGAAAGCGACGGGACTCATTGACGCGCAGCATGTAATCGATGACGGCAACTCCCGAACTTACCTGCAAGCATGGACCTATTCCCTATCTGACAAAAAATAGAGACTTATATGATGTATCGGTGAATGAGTATCAGTAGCTCGGAATAGTGAGCCGTGTAAAAAACAATATTGAAGATAACGAGTCCTGGCAAAATAATATAGTTTTCGATCGCTTTACCCGATGTAATCCGTAGGCTGCGAATCGGTGGAATGCCGAATTTTATCGGTACGGGTAGCAACCATGGCACGCCTTCTTTGGTAAAGGTGTCCATTATCAAGTGAGATACCATGCCGATCATAAAGGCGAGCCAGACTACGTCGATATTCACGATGGGCATAATCGGTTGCACAAAGACTAATACGAAGTGGGTTAAAACACCAAACAGCCCCAAGCCAATGAGTGAATGGGTCAAAAAACGGTGGCCGCCCAGAAGTTTATCAATGATTTTACCGATTGGCCCGCCGATAGGTAGATTACGCCATAGCGGCGCCGTCGGCTGATCGATATCCGGAGCAAGACCGCCAATTTGGTTTACCAGTAGTGCCACCAAGACCGTAGCGAGAGACATTGTCTGCGGTGGCAGCGCAAAATAGACGACTCCTAGAGCGGTCAGAGCGGCTACGGCGTGGGTACGACCTATCATATGTTTATAGTATACGCGATAACGGTTACGTATAGGACGCTTAATCGAGAGGAATGCGTTTATTGTTGCGCTAGTACTGGCGATATCTACCAAATTGACAAATATCTACCAACCTGATTTAATAATAATCAAGTCAAGTGTTAAAGCTAATTATGAGGCGTATCCGTATGTCTGAACAGCAACCTGAGATATCACGACAAAACATCAAAGATGAAGCTCGGACTATCTGGGAAGCAGCTATAGCCGCGCATCAGCAGCTACGCGAACTAACACCGCAAATTCTCGCGATAGTAGAAAATGACCAACGTTTACTTATAACAATGACAGATGCTATTATGCTTGGACTTGGAAAAATCGCCGTGAGTACAAGTAATCAAGATTCCGATCGTATACTGCGAGCGTTCTCGAAAGCCGTCATCGAGTATAATGCGTGCGTAGATTTTGCGGCAATGCTCGCTGACGATACGTTATTAGAGGCTATTTTGGGGCTCGAAGGTAGTCGTTTAGACGGAACATCTATACCAGATCGTGACGACCCGAATGAGCCCGAAGCGCGTTAAAAATAACGATAACGTCAACGACTTCTTGGATCAATGCACCAGCAACCGGCGAAAACTTGCCTGTTGCAAAAATAAGCATTAAACCGACACTTAAACCAATCCCGATAAAAATACTCTGGCGGGCAATCGAAAAGGTCCGCTTAGCAATTGCGACAGCCTTGGCAACATATGTCAGGTCGTCTTTCATAATCACTAAATCGGCCGACTCGCTCGCGGCCGTACTTCCTTTGGCGCCCAGGGCAATACCGACCGTCGCTGCGGTTAAGACCGGCGCATCGTTAACGCCGTCGCCAACAAATACGACAGGTTGACCAGTCAGATTATTGACGATAGTAAGCTTATCAGCCGGCAGCAAATGAGCGTAAAAGTGCGTAATGCCAAGTTTAGCAGCAATCGTTTTTGCAGCTGCTTCGTTATCACCCGTCAGCATTAAAATGTGTTGAATGCCAAGCGTGCGAAGTGCCGCCAGTGTCCCCTTTGTCTCTTTACGCATTTCATCTTTAAAACTAATCACGCCAGCCAGGATTTCGTTGATTGCGATATAGGTTGCGGTTTGCTGTATCGTGTCTTGATTAAATCCTTTGGCTAACTTGACACCACTTTCTTCCATGAAGGCATAGTGACCAACGAGGATTGTCTGATCGTCGATAACCGCCGATAGTCCGCTTCCGGTCGTTTCTTTTACGGTCTGAGCACGTGACAAAACAATGTTTCGTTCTTTGGCTGCCGAAACAATCGCTTCAGCCAAGATATGATTAGAGACTTGTTCAAGACTGGCTGCGTAGCGTAAAATCGTCGTTTCGTCGTGACCATTGAGTGGCGTAATCGTATCAACGGTTGGAGTACCGTGCGTGAGCGTGCCGGTTTTATCGAACGCAATAGTTTTTGCTTGCGCAAGACCTTCTAGGGCTGTGCCGGTTTTTACGATAATACCGTACTTACTGGCACGGCTCATGCCCGATATTAAAGCGATTGGAGCGGCCAGCAGTAATGGACATGGCGTTGCTACGACGATTACCTCTAGAAAGCGCACAGGGTCACCCGAGAGCGCCCAGACGGTACCACCGATGAGATAGGCGACGATGGTGAAAGGAATACTATAGCGGTCGGCCATACGTACGAACGGTGACTGGCTTTCTGATGCTTGTTGGACTAGCTTGATGATTGTCTGGTACTGGCTATTTTCAGCAGTACGAATAACTTTAGCGCGCAGGACGCCATCAATGATGATTGATCCGCTAAGGACTTCGTCGCCGATTTTTTTGAATTGAGGTAAGCTTTCACCGGTCAGGCTTGACTCATCGATACCGGTTGAACCTTCAATAATAACTGCGTCAACCGGAACGACATCACCCGATCTAATTTCAATAATATTGCCAACAACGATTTTTTGGACGTCGATATCGACAATTTTTTCACCTTGGACGATATGTGCTAACACCGGTGCGCGCGCAAGCAAGGCGCGTAGTTCTGACTGAGCGCGCCGTCCAGCGTAATCCTCGAGCGCTTCACCACCGGTGAGCATCAGGACGACTAAAATCGCTGCCCACTCCTCGTTTAGAAGAACTGACGTGATGATGGCAGTGGCGGCTAATATATCAACGCCGTAACGGCCGCTGCGAATATCGTTCCACATGCGTCGAAGCATTGGCACGGTCAGGATAAGTGCAATAATACCCATTACCCATCCAGCTATATCGGCAAGTGGAGTAAGTTGTAATAGTAATGCGATAATTAATACTGATAGTGCAATCGAGAATTGCCAGTAGTGTTTAATAAATGCCCGGCAGGCAGAAAAAAAGGTTTGTTTTGGTATAGTGCTCATGATTAATGATTATACAGTATCAAGGACTGCTATCCCCCAACTGCTAGCTAGGGTATACTAAAAGAATGTCAGGACGATATACCCTATTTCAACTCGATCAGTTACGTGAACGCTTTCAGCTCGAAGAGGCTCTGCCGTCAGGTCTAAAAAAGCGCTATAACATCGCTCCGGGGCAAATGGCACCAGTGATTATCGAACATAACCGTCAGCCGAAACTTGTCATGATGAAATGGGGCTTTGTTCCTAAGCTTGCCAAAGATGTAAATTCAATCTTTCGCTATAAGACGTACAATGCCAGATCTGAGAATATTTTTGAGAAAGCGACGTGGAAAGAATCTGTCCGTACTCGCCGTTGCCTGGTGCCTACCAACGGTTTTTATGAATGGGCGGTGACCTCAGCGGGCAAGCAACCGTTCTTTATCCGCCCCAAAGACCAGGGTCTCTTCTGCTTCGCCGGTATCTATAGCAGCTGGCAGGATCCTGACGGTGTAGAATGGGGCACGTATTCTATCGTCACAACGACGTCAAACAAGGAAATGCAAACGATTCATGAGCGAATGCCTGTCATTCTCCATCCGAACGACGAAGCTGTCTGGTTAGATCCTTCTATTTCCGACGCCGGGATACTATATGACTTTATGCGATCTTACCCTAACGACATGTTGCTGCTTAACCAAGTCAGTCAAGAAATTAGTTCAGTCAAAGTCGACAACGCCCGTCTGATGACCCGCCTGAGCTAACGTCAACAGACGTGGACGCGCATCATACTACCAAAAAGAGGCCATACACGGCCTCTTTTTTAACAGGTAACTATAGGCTAATAAACGCTAGTTGTCTTTTGACGCATCGGTCTTCAGTTGGGTATTTTGGTCTTTTGCGCTTTGGGTATCCTTGACGTCCTGTTGGTCGCTAGAACTGGTGGTATTATGAGTTTCTATCTCTGTTTCGACGTCAGAGACTTCTTTGGCAACACTGTCTTTGATTTCTTGGCGTTTAGTAGAATCTGAAATCTTATCGGACTCAGTGAGCGCACTCTGTAAATGATCTTGTGCTTGTTGAATAACTTGAACGGTAGCGACTGGCGTTACGTCTTTGAGTGCGTCAATCCTATTTTGAGCTATATTCAGATAGGTTTGTGCTTTTACTTCTGGAGTCGGAGCAACCAGAAGGGCGACATCTTCCCAGGCTTTCTTGAATGGATACAGTACGCTGCCAGGCAATGCGTTGCTCTGAGCCGCATACGCTGACGTTCCGCCAACTGCGACTAATACTACGATTGAACTTGAAAGGATAATAACGGCCCTTTTCGAGAGTTTTACGATAGGTATTTTCATATCTTTTCCTTGTTTAGTTGTTAAAAGAGGTGCAATACGACACGCGTAGTAAGCACAAGTATCATTGTACAGGTATAGTACGAAAAGCTATGATAATTTGTTCGGCTATAATATACTAGCAACATTAATCATAAGCAGTACACAAAGTATCCATCATGACTAAAAAACTCAGCGTCTTTACCAAAAATACTCGAAAATTCAATCGCGACGTGACTAAAGCTGAACATCACGCCAGGAACATAACCAGGCGCATGATACATCACAAAAGCTTTAGTCGCTTCGTACGCGTCTTGGGCCCAGGTGTCGTAACGGGTGCGGCCGATGACGATCCGTCTGGAATTGCCACATATTCGCAAGCCGGTGCAGCCTATGGCTTTGGCTTTTTGTGGGTTTTCCCTCTTATGTATCCAATGCTCCTTGCGGTTCAAGAATCTTGTTCACGTATTGGTGCTGTAACGGGCAAGGGCCTGGCGGCGGTTATTAAACAAAACTACAGTAAAAAACTACTCTATATGTCTGTCTTTTTGGTGGTCATCGCTAACACGCTTAATATTGGTTCGGACTTGGGCGCCATGGCAGCCACGACACAACTATTCGTTGATTTGCCCTATGCTGTATTAGCTGTCTTTTTCGCCATTTTGATAGTTTTGCTCGTCGTGTTTGTCAGTTACAAAAAATACGCCAAGATTCTTAAATGGCTAGCTATTGCCTTGTTTGCCTACCCTATTACTGCGCTTTTGGTTGGACAGGACTGGCCTGCGGTGATTCATAGTACATTTAGTATTACGCCAAACTTTAATATCACGACCGTCTATCTTTTGGTAGGCATTCTTGGTACAACTGTCTCTCCGTATTTGTTTTTCTGGGACACCTCTGAAGTCGTCGAGGAAGAGATTACTAAACATCGTTTGAGTGTGACCGGCAAAGATCCTAAAATTAGCAAACGGTTCCTCAAGAGTGTTCGCCTAGATAATTTCCTCGGTATGACACTTGCTACTGTTTCGGCATGGTTTATTGTCATGGCCTGTGCGTCTGTTTTATTTAAAAATGGTATTACTGAAATTAATACTGCCGCTGATGCTGCGCGTGCCCTCGAACCACTAGTCCGCGGCTTTCCGAATGCCGGGCTGATCGCTAAGCTTATCTTCTCGATTGGTATTATTGGCATCGGGCTGCTTGCTGTGCCTGTTTTGGCTGGCTCATCGGCCTACGCAATTAGCGAAACGTTCGGCTGGAAAGAAGGTTTGTACCGTAAATTCAAAAAAGCGACAGGTTTTTATGTCATTATTATTGCCGCGACTATGGTAGGCCTTGCCATTAACTTCCTGGGTATTGATCCAATTAAAGCGTTGATTTTTACTGCTGTCTTTAATGGCATCGCCTCTGTTCCATTGCTGTTTATGATCGCTAAGGTTGGCAATAATGCGCAGATTATGGGTGCGTACAAGAACGGCGTGTTATCAAATATTTTTGTCCGTATTACCTTCGTCGTCGTAACAATTGCTGTTTTGACTCTATTCTACTTCATGGCCACCGGTAAATAGTATAGATAAAAGTATGTCTGTGATTTTTTTCGACCGTGTCGTTTTTATTGTTTAACGATTGAAGTCTAGCATTGTATTAAAAAATACTTGCTATGTTAGATTTACCACTATATAATGTATAGTGATTACACAAACCTAACTAAACAAGAAAGAATATATTCATGTCAAAAAAGATCCAGCTGATTATTGGAAGTACGCGCCAGAACCGTATATCACCCGCTATTGCGCGTTGGATTGAAGCCCAGGTCGCCAAAAACGATGACTTCGAACTTGAAGTTATTGATCTCAAATCCGTCAACCTTCCATTTTTTAACGAGCCAACCTCTCCGTCGATGGCTCCTGGTACGTCAGACGAGGCAAAAGCATGGTCAGCTAAAATATCAAGCGCTGATGCCTTTATTATTCTGTCAGCCGAATACAACGCCGGTTACCCTGCGCCACTAAAGAACGCGATTGACTACCTGAAGTCAGAATGGCAAAATCGGCCAGTTACGATTGTTACTTACGGCTATGGTGGCGGTGTATCGTCAGCGGCTCAGCTTAAACAAGTCTTTACGCGCCTAGGTTCAGAAATTGTCGAATCGGGCGTTGCAATTGATATTGGCGCCGGACTCTTGAATGAAGTCGGCGGAATCATCGAGCCAGCAACAGGTCTTGAGAAGTACGACGAACTTCTTGCAACTGCTCTTGATGAGATTGCAGCCTACGAAAAGGTCGAAGCTCTCGCCGTCGCGTAGCACGAATACCATATCCCCTTAAGAAAGAGTCGCGTTTGTGCGATTCTTTCTTATTTCGTATACTATAGTCAATTCAAAATGACAAATTCAACCCTGCAACACGACCAACCCGTTACCCCTCATGACGAGGAAGCCATTAAAGACTATCTGGATAAAAACGACACGGTCGAAAAAAATCAGGATGCGCGGTTAGAAAAATTGGCGCATATGTATCCGCAGCGCACCGATAGGGATCAGCCATATGGTCGCTATACGGACATTGACTCGAAGTCCAGTGTAAAGTCCCCCCGTTTTGACGTATCTCAGTCTATTGAGTGGTACAAAGTTGTGTTGCTTGGCTTGATTCTGCCATTGCCATTTTTTGCCTTTGACTGGCTCTTGATTGCGCTTGTAAACATGCTGCCAATCTCGGGATCGGTAGTCGTTGCTATGGTCGGCATTCCCTATGTCTTGGGTATTGTATTAACGGCCTACATTATGAAACATTATTTTGATGAAAAAATAGAAATGATTGGCCTGAATGCGCGCACATTACTCTGGTCAACACTATTATTTGCTTTTCCTTTGATTCAATTAGTCCGTTTTTTACTGGTCAGCGATTTTTTAAATGGGATTATGCCACCTATCTTTAATATAGGAGTTTATTACGTAGCGACTGTCAGTACATTAATCGCTTCATTACTGGGTTTTACGTTCGTATTATATCGTTACAATAATAGCCAAGAGAAACGCATACGTGCTATCTCTGGTATCGTTATATTGCCCTATTTAATAGGCATAGTCCTGGCTGTTTTTGCGTTTATTCGCTAATATGCCTGTTCAGTCGTTAAAACTAACTGGTATACTGAACGAATGACACTTTTTTATCTGATAGTAGCAATTATTCTTGGTAGCGCAGTTTCACTGACAGGCGGCATATTGTTACTTCGTGCCAAGAAACATCGTGACCTGGCGATCCTTTTAACATTACCGTTTGGTGCCGGCGCGCTTTTGGCGGCCGCGTTCTTCGACCTTTTGCCGGAAGCGTTCAAATTAGGTTCGCCACGAACATTGTTGTTATGGACACTGGCCGGCTTTACGCTATTTTTTGTCCTTGAGCGCTCGGCTAGCTGGTTCCATCATCACCACGAACACAGTACTCAGCACAAAAACGCGCAGCAACGTCGCTTGATTGTCTTGGGTGACATTATGCACAACGCTATCGATGGCTTTGCGATCGGAGCGGCATTTTTAGTCAGCATTCCGACTGGTATCATCACCGCCCTAGCGGTCAGCGCACATGAAATCCCAAAAGAGCTTGGTACCTTCGCGCTACTGCTGTCTCGTGGATGGAAAGATAACATTGTCCTGCTTGCGAACCTTGCGACCGCCCTGGCGACTATCGCAACCGCGTTGACGGTCTATTTCCTTGGATCTGGCAGCCACCTCCCCGTTGGGCCGCTTCTTGCGGTGACAGCTGGCTTCTTTATCTATGTCGCCGCCAGTGATATTATTCCTGAAATTCACGAACAACCGCATCAAACCGGTACGATCCAAGAAATTATGTTAGTCGCAGGTATTGTAATCGTCGGTACTGTCATCACGCTCCTGGGTGTTTAAATCCTAAAAAAATCAGCCTAGACACAGACGGTGAAGTCGCTTATGCTATTATCATAGAGTGGACGCAAAAGTGTAGACTTGTTGTTTAGCAGTGTCGAGTCGTCCTCCAGTAAAACTATATTATTTCAGAAGGAAGAGGGTGGCCGAGATGGAATTAACCAATGCGCCGTTAAGTAACGATGCACTGTATAAGATAAATGCGTATTGGAGAGCTGCAAACTATCTATCCGTTGGCCAGATATACCTGTGCGACAACCCACTCCTAAAGACACCACTGCGGCTCGAACACATCAAACGTCTGTTGCTTGGTCACTGGGGCACCGCGCCGGGGCAGAACTTTATCTACGCTCACCTCAACCGGGTGATAAAAGATAATAATTTGAACATGATTTATATCTCCGGCCCTGGTCATGGTGGTCCATCGGTCGTCAGCAACGTCTATTTGGAAGGTACGTTTAGCGAATACTATCCAGAAGTTGGGCAAAACGAAGAGGGACTAAAGAAGTTATTTCAGATATCGTCATTTCCTGGTGGTCTTTCCAGTCACGTATCCCCACAGGTACCAGGCTCTATTCATGAAGGTGGCGAGTTAGGGTATTCCCTCAGTCACGCTTTCGGTGCCGTATTTGATAACCCCGATTTAATCACCGCTTGTGTGGTTGGTGACGGCGAGGCCGAAACTGGCCCACTGGCAACTGCTTGGCATTCTAATAAATTTTTGAGTGCAAAAACCGACGGCGCTGTTTTGCCTATTCTTCATCTCAACGGCTATAAAATTAGCAACCCAACAGTTTTGGCGCGCATCGAACGCGAAGAACTGGAACAACTATTCCGCGGCTATGGCTGGGCACCTTACTACGTTGAGGGTGACGACCCAGAGCAAATGCATCAATTGATGGCAGCACAGCTTGATAAAGCGATTGCGAGGATTAAAGAAATCCAAACGAACGCCCGCGATAATAACGATACGATCCGACCACGTTGGCCAATGATTATTTTGCGCTCGCCAAAGGGGTGGACGGGGCCAAAGTATATTGAAGGTAAAAAAGTCGAAGGTAACTTCCGCGCGCACCAAGTGCCACTTGCCGTTGATGAGGCTCATCCCGAGAATGTGGCTATCCTCGAGCAATGGCTACAAAGCTATAAACCAGAAGAGTTATTTGACGACGGTGGACGCCTATTGCCAGAGCTAGCCGAGCTAGCACCCTCACCCGAACGACGTATGGGTGCAAACAGTCATGCCAATGGTGGTAATTTACTGCGCGAGCTTCACTTGCCAGACTTCCGTGATTATGCGACCGACATTCCGTATCGTGGCATCAGTAACGTGGGCAATGTCCACGCTCTAGGGCCATTCCTCCGAGACACCATTAAACTCAACGAAGATCAGCACAACTTTAGGCTGTTTGGCCCAGACGAGACCGTCTCAAACCGCCTAGAGGATGTCTTTGAAGTCACGAATCGTCAATGGGCGGCTCGGACAGTCGATACTGACGAGTTTTTGTCGACCAGCGGTGCCGTACTTGACTCGATGCTCAGCGAACATCAGTCACAGGGATGGCTTGAGGGCTATCTCTTAACTGGCCGTCATGGCGTCTTTAATAGTTACGAGGCCTTTATCCGCATCGTTGACTCGATGGTCAGCCAACACGCCAAGTGGATAAAAATGTCATCAGAATTACCATGGCGTAAAGAAATCGCCTCGATGAACTATTTGTTGACATCGCACGTTTGGCGCCAGGATCATAACGGTTTCACCCACCAAGACCCTGGGTTCATCGATCACTTGATCAACAAAAAATCCGAAGTGGCTCGTATCTACTTGCCTCCGGACGCGAACACCTTGATGTCCGTTATGGATCACTGTCTGCGAAGCCGTAACTATATCAACCTGACGATTACCGGCAAACATGATAGTCCGCAGTGGCTCTCAATGGAAGAGGCTGTCGCCCATTGTACGCGCGGTATTAGTGTCTGGGACTGGGCAAGCAATGACCAGGGTGGCGAACCCGACGTTGTCATGGCCTGTGCCGGCGACGTACCAACACTCGAAATTTTAGCTGCCGTTTCGATTCTGCGTACTCACCTACCCGACCTCAAGATACGAGTTATTAATGTCGTCGACCTTATGCGACTCGAGCCAAACACTGAACATCCGCACGGTCTGAGCGATCCCGAATACGATGAACTATTTACCCGTGACAAAGAGATCATCTTTGCCTTCCATGGCTACCCATGGCTCATTCATCGTCTGACCTACCGTCGAACAAACCGTAAATTACACGTACGTGGTTACAAAGAAGAGGGTACGATTACGACCGCCTTTGATATGACTGTTCGTAACGATATGGATCGCTTCCACCTCGTCATGGACGTTTTGGAACGTACGCCAGTCGAAGGTGAAGCGGCAGAACTACTGCGCGAGATGATGCAAAAGAAGCTGATTGAGCACACCAACTACATCGATGAGTACGGAGTTGACTTACCAGAAATACGTGACTGGAAGTGGAACTTCTCGTAATAGTACGGGGATAAAGATAACTATATTAAATAAGCCGTTTTTCGGCTTATTTAATATAGTATAGACTCAAGCAGTTCTGGAAACGCATCAGTCTTCATACTCTGTGATATAAAATGACCATAATTATGAAATGTTCTAAAGGTGGCCGTCGGTAGTTTTTCACGCAAAAACGCAACAGAGTCCTGTATCTCTTTATGATCATCATCAGAAATAAAGACAATCAATTCGTTCACATGTTCAATAATCGTAGGGTCAATCTCAAAGTCAAAGAACGTAATATCATCTTCGTGACCTAGATTAAGCCAAGGCGCGACCAAAACGACCTTATCGACAAATATCTCGGGATGTTCGCTCAAGTAGCGCACCCAAAAGCCGGCACCCATACTATGACCAACGAGTATTGTCTCGGATGTAATATCAAAGCGTTCGACTTCCTTTACAAACAGCGCCCACTGCGGGTTATAGGCAAAAGGCACTTCTGGCGTGTCTGCTTTGATATCATGAATCATGAGTTGCTTTTGTAGCCACGGAAGCCAATGTGAGTTACTGCTGCTAGGATAGTCATCGCTATAATACTCTTTTTCACTGGGAAGACCGTGCAAGATAATCGCGTTTTTCATGTCTTTAGTATAACTTCGTCACTGCTCTAATAATAGAGGCTGTCATTCTAGAAAGACAAGTATGAAATCCGCCCCGCTTGACTTATACTAAGTGAGATTAATCAAGATACCACATGAAAAAATATATATTACTACTACCTTTTATTATTGTTGCGTATGCTCTTACGAATTCCGTAGTCGCATTTGCCCATCAAATTCCAAATACTATCGTTTTGTTGAGTGTTCATGATAGCGATGTTGGGGCTGAACTCAAGATACCACTGTCCGAGCTTGGCCTCGCAATGGATAAAGATTTGACGACGACGCCACAAGCGTCCGTTCAAGCCAATAATCAACAAATTACCGATTATCTGATTAATCACATCCACCCTACGACCGGTAAAGCCGTCTGGACGGTTAGGGTTGATGGCTTGAAGGTTGAAACTATCGAATCGGATGCAGTCGGTACCTATATGGTTGTGACGGCCGCTATAACGCTTCGACCGCCAGTTGGTGTCAGTACACGGGTGTTTAGTTTTGACTACGATGCCATCATCAAGGAAGTACCGGGCCATATTGTATTTGTATCCATCAAAGAAGATTGGTCAAATGGGGTCGTTAACGAAAGCGATACGAAGCAAGTCGGTATTATCCAGGCTGACGCATCAAGCGGAAGCATTACTCCCCTAGCTATCAATTTATCCGATGGTGGCATATGGAAAGGG
>JGI24143J45723_1000659_pt1 | contig 17425 bp, 15 predicted proteins | sample BarGraIncu00432A_FD_45723 | JGI IMG/M metagenome (IMG submission 45723) | reverse complement strand
AGAATATAGGCTCCAACTTAATGCTGCATAAAGAAATAGCGTACCAGTAAAAACTGATACGCTATAAAGTCTAACTTATTGGGGTCACATCAAGATATACCCATGTCCGGCTGTTTTATATAGTAAGCATCTCTCTTGGTTGAAACAGACCGTTGCAAGAGTCAGAATTTGCGGGTAAAGAACTGATTATCCTCAATCAGACTTTCTGGTGTATCAAAGCCCAGCCGGTGCAACAGCTCAATAACATAGGGATTATCAATCGGCGTGGGATAGAGAGCTTTTTTGCCATAAGCGTTGACCTGCTCCTTGGCCGCCTCCTTGCCGATAATTGATTTGGGTCCGCCGACGCACCCGCCAACGCAGCCCATGCCCTCGAAGAAGTTGGCGCTTACCTTGCCGGACATTAATTCATTGATCATAGCTTTGCAATTCACTACTCCATCGGCCTGCTGCGTTTTAATGGCGATTTTCCGATTCGGATTAAGCCGTTCAACCGTATATTGCACAGCCTCACTGACGCCTCCCACCCGGGCATAAATCCGTCCGGCCCGGGAGGAGTTTTCCTTTTCGTTGGCGGCAAACAGAGTTAAGTCGACATTCAGGAGGTCGAACAATTCTTTGGTTTCCTGAAAGGTCAGCACATGGTCAATGGCTCCCTGCAAATCTGGCTCCTTCGCCTCCGCTTTCTTTGCTACGCAAGGTCCGACAAAGACGGTTATCGCATCGGGCTGAAGAATTTTTATCGTACGGCCGGCTGCAATCATGGGCGACACAGTTGCAGGTACATGGGGCATTAAATCGCTGTATATTTTGCGGATCATGGCAATCCACATCGGACAGCAGCAGCTTGTCAACTGATAGTCACTTTCTGTTGTGATATTTCTATCGAACTCCAGTGCCTCTTTCAGGGTCAAGATGTCGGCAAAAACAGCAACCTCGACCATGCCATCAAAGCCCATTTGTTTGAATCCATTACGTAGCATACCCGGCGTGACATCTTCACTGAATTGGCCGATAAAGGCGGGTGCGATCAGTGCGTAAGCCAGCTTCTTTTTACCGTGCAGCGATTCCAAACAGGCTTGCACGTCTCTGGAGATCTTCTTGCCCGTTTTATCCGTCTTGGCCAGACAGGATCCAAGGCTCCAGAACACAGGATGAATTTCTGGATTGAAAAGGCAATTCAGCTGACTTTTATCGAAATCATCAAACAGGTTCTGGACAGGTTCGTCGCCGTGAGTTTCCTCTAAAATCTTCCTGTGCAAATCTTTAAACGTCTGCATGATCAACACTCCTTCAATTAAAATTAATTTAATCACACTTCTATGACAAATACTATTGTCAGACTAACATGACCAGGCAACCAGGTCAAGTAGCGGAAAATGCATTGTACAAAGGATTCTTGACAGCAGCATGTTCATATTAAAGTTATGTTAATTTAGCAGGGATCCTTGACCTCTAAGCCGGAAGCGGCTTGCAAGTCCGGACCCGTTAAGAAGGAGACAGCGCAGTCGTATCCGTATGAAAAAGATGGGCCAAGCGCTTCTACGAGTGACGCGGTTAGTGTCCTCTAATGTTATAAGAACAAGGGGCGTATTAATCAAAAGAATGAGGCACTATTTGGGCTTAACTGTGGAAATATTGTTTAATAAGTTTTAGAATATCCCTTTACTTCCAAATAGATACGCGGCTAAGAAATATAAAGGATGTTTCGGCATTAAACACCATATTCTGGTATGATAGGATCAAGCTGATAATTGAATATTTGGGATAGGTGCTGTCACTGACGGTGAATTGAGGCGTGCCAGTGGTGCCTTTAATGAAAGAATTTTCAGTCCGATTGTACTAACAATGCCATCTTTGATTATAAAAAATGAATAATTTTATAGAAATAAGTTGGGCATAGTGGTAAAATAAATTGTCAATATTTTCATAGAAATAATACACCACCACCATAGAGAGTAGCTGGCAAATAAAAAAGCGAATGTAGGCATTAGTTTTTTTATTATGAACAGTATGTCGTAGTATAAATAATTGTGATAATAAATGAGGGTATGGAGATGACAATAGTTAAACGATATTTAATAGTTTTTGTCATATTGTTAGCATGTTTTGTATCACAGTTACCTAGTCTTTTGTATCCTGACACCGGGATGGGAACGAAAATTTTTGGCAAAGGTGTAGTTGTCTCTCAGAATGAATCGTTATCAGAAACATCTCCGGAGGCAATGATAAATAATAGTAAGGTTGAAAAAAGCGATATAATGCCAAGGGTTGATAAAAGTTTGTCGGAATTAATATTGGCCAATAAGTCTGTCCGTTTGAGTGCGAATTACACTCCAGAAGAGTTGATTAGCATACACGGCGTACGTTTGCAGGAAGTAGCGGCAACAGCGTTGACAAAGATGTTAAGTGCTATGGAGCAGGAAGGGATACATGGATTAGTACCTTATAGCGGCTATCGCTCTTATGATACCCAAGCGGTGGTATATAACAATAAAATTGCCAGTCTTCGTTCCCAATACAAAGAGGCGGCTGAAGAAAATGCGCAAAGGGTGGTAGCTCCGCCGGGCGCAAGTGAACATCAGACCGGCTTGGCCATTGACTTTACGTTGGAAAAATTTCTGAGTTATGAATATGTGTTGAATTATGACTTTGCCGATACCGAACAAGGACAGTGGCTGCGAAAAAATTCATGGAAGTACGGGTTTATTCTGCGTTATGATGAAAGCAAGGAATCTGAGACGAATATTGTCTACGAACCTTGGCATTTTCGTTATGTGGGATTAGAACACGCTAAGAGAATATATGAGGGTAATCTTTGTCTGGAAGAATATCTTAACATGTAATGCTATGTGCAGACATACTCATAAAGCTAAATAAGAAGCTACCAACATAAGAACATATAACATTAGTTAATAAATCACACACCAATGTTCTACATAGCGACTCTTGCTCAAAGGTAGGACTAATACTCCCCTTTAACCGTCTTGCTCTTTGTAATTGAGTGAGACGGCTTTTTATTCATCATCATACGATACTCTTTCGATGCTTTATGGTCCTTCAGATCATTAAATACGGGTTTTCGTAAGAAGCCGTTTGCTGTATTCAGCATATATTTTAGGGTGCATACAATGATAAGATCTATTCTTGCATACATAATCATTTACCAAGGTGAATTTTTAAAAATTGGCGTATTTCTTTGTATTTTGGATGATATAGGTTGCTTTGAGAATAAATTTTAATACTGTTCGTTTCGACAAAATGTGCATTGGTATACATGTATAATTGTAGAAAAATGGATGTTTAAAATGAATATTGTAAAGTTTTGACTAACTTATCAAAAATTAAGTATGCAATGTCGTGGGTAAAAGGGGGGATTTGATGAGGGGAGGCATAGGATAGTTCGATGGCTGTTTTAAAGTAGTCTATTAAATATAATAAAAATATTGACAGAAGGAAAGTAACATTATGGAGAAATTAGGGCTTATTGAAATGATAAAGAATAATCCTAATGCTATAGCATATATAAATAACCCAACAGATCAAATTAAATTATTGGCTGTTAAAAAAAGTGGACTTGCATTAAAATATATAGATAATCCAACTAGGGAGATGCAAGAAGCAGCCATAGACAATAATGCTCGAGCGATTGAATTTATAAATAATCCTACAGAAGATATGATGATAAAAGCTATAAATGATGGATGGATTTACTTGGAGTATATTAAAAATCCGACAGAAAAATTAATTGAATTAGCTATAAATCAAGCTGGCTGGGCTATTAAATATGCTAGTAATCCAAGTGAGGAATTGCAATTATTAGCTGTAAGAAAAAATTACGATTCAATAAAGTTTATAAAAGAGCCTTTTGAGCGTGTACAAGAAGAAGCTGTAAAAATAAGTTATGATGCATTACGATATATTAATTCACCCACACACAATGCAGAGTTTATAGCCATTAAGAACAATGAAAGTGCTATTAGGTTTATCAGCGATTTAGATAAAAGTAAAATGTTGGAGCTTTTGAAAGCGAATATTTTAGTGATTAAATATGTTATGAAAGAAATATCTAAAAATGAATTAGAACAAGTATTAAAGGAAGTATTATCAAATGAAGATGTTGAAGAAAAATATGTTAGAGATTATTTGAATTATACGATTCTAGATAGAAAGCGTGACATTATGCCAATAGACAAGATAATGTTTATTTATAAATATGGAAGTAAAAAGGCGAAAAAAATTGCTGTTGATGAAAAGNTAAAGATGAAATAGGTGGGACATATAATGAATTTTATAGATACATTAAAAAGTGTTGATTTGGTGCTATCTACTGAAGAAGTACCTTTAATAGTTGGTGAAAGTGGAATAGGAAAAACAGCTTTGGCTAAACAAATTGCTAAAAATAATGATTGGAGCTTAATTGTTATTGATGGAAACCTCCTTAAAGAAGGCGAAATAGGTGGACTTCCAACGATAGAATCTTATACAGGAGTTAGTCATAAGGGCGATAAGATTGAACAGAAAACCACAGTATATGCCGTTCATAATAAGCTAAGGGAAATTGATGAAGAAATATCTAAGGGGAAGACAGTTTTTCTATTTATCGACGAGATAAATCGTTGTGAACATACAGTACAACAGGAACTTATGAATTTAATATTAAATAGAGAAATTAATGGATATAAGTTACACGGAAGTGTAAAAATATTAGCAGCTATGAATCCTTCAAGTAAATATGGCTCGGATTTTGATTACCAAGTTGTTGATATGGATGCAGCACAAGAAAATAGATTTGTATGGTTATATATGGAGCCTGATTATAGTCAGTGGCTAGATTGGGCAATAGAGGCAGGAATTGAACAGAAGGTTATAGAGTTTATCTCAACCTTCCCAGAATATTTGCATAAGATAAACGAAGATGATATAAGAGCAACTCCAAGAAGCTATGAAAGAATCTCTAGCATTTATAAAATTTATAAGGAGAAAAAAGATTCAATACCTAGATCCGTATTTTTAAATGTTATAAAAGGAAATGTAGGGAGTCTCATTGCAGAAGAGTTTGTTAGCTTTGTTGAATCAGATTATAGTTCACTAATATCTTATGAAGATGTTTTTTCAGGAACTTCTCTTCATCAATCTATTATAGAAAGAGTGAAAAACGAAAGTCACACAAGACTTTATCTATCCGCAAAGAATATTCTGAAAAACTTAGAATCAAATATAACAAATTATAATTGTGACTCAAGTTATTATATTGACAGACTCATTGAGCTTTTAAAGATATATCCTGTAGATCTAATGATAGGAATCATGAAGGATATTAAAAATAGTTATATTGAAGTATACAAACATGCCATAGAAAATGAAGCCTTTGTAGAAGCATATTTTGAATCTTATAGTTTAATAGGGTGATAATATATGGGAACTTATTTTGATAGCCAAGTAAGAGAACTTTATAAAAAAGCAAATGAGATTATTACTATTTTTTTAAATGTAACTCATAAAGATAATAAATCACAGATAAATATACCAAAAGTTTTTAAAGAAGAGTTTTTTGGCCTTGTAGATAAAGTTAATTTAAGTCTTATGGAAGATAAAGATAATTTCTATGGATATTTTTTATTTCAAATGTCAAGAGAAATAAGATTTGACATAAGCAGTCCTACTGCTGTTAATTTTAAAGGAACTAACTATGTTATATGTTTTAATCCCATAATTTTTTTGAAACTNAATATAAAACAAATGGAAAGTACAATTAAACACGAAATACTCCATATATTATTGATGCATTTAATAAGAGCAATAAAAATTAGGGCTGAATATGGGACATTAGCTATTAATATGGCAATGGATGTAGTAGTCAATACATATTTAGATCATCTGCCGCCCTATGCTACCACTTTAGAATGGGTCAATTTAAATTATTCTTTAAAACTCCTACCGTTTGAATCTTTTGAATATTATGCGAAGAAAATTCAAATTGCCATAGATTTACTAGAAGAAGACGACGATGCAGCAGAGGATGATAGTAATAAAGACGAAGAAATAGGAACTGCTTATGATCCTGAAAAAACCCATGACATTTGGGAAGATTCTAGTGAAATAGATGAACATACGCTCAGACAACTTACTGATAAGTTTACTGATGCTTCACAAAAAGGCAATATTCCAAACTATTTAGAAAGTATGATATCATCACTTAAAAATGGCAAGGCTGAAGTACCTTGGAATTTATATCTTAAGAGGTTAATGGGGACTGTTGAAAGTAATAAAAAGAAGACTATAACAAGAAGAAGTAGAAGGCAACCTGATAGATTGGATTTAAGAGGTCAACTTAGGAGTCATAAAGCAAATATTATTGTCGCACTTGATATAAGTGGAAGCATTAGTGATGAAGAATTTAATCAGGCCATTAAAGAAGTACTCAATATAGTAAAAAATTATAATCATGAAATTACGATCATAGAGTGTGATAGTGAAATTAGACGTGTGTATAAAGTCAAATCCATAAGGGATATGAAAGAGAGAATGAATATACGAGGAGGCACTAAATTTACCCCGGTTTTTGAATATTCTAATAATAATAAGGCTAATCTGTTAGTGTATTTCACTGATGGCAGAGGTGAAGATGAGCTTCTATCAATACCTAAGGGGTATAAAACTTTGTGGGTTATTTCTGGAAGAGGAGATAAGCTTTCATTAAAAGAAGCTTATGGAACAGTTAAGAAACTTAACAATATTGAAATAAAAGATAATATCTTAGATATTAGTGATGTTGTAAGTGGTGGATATTCAATGAATCACCACGAAGGAATTCTTAGCGGGACAGTAAAGTAATTAATTTCTATTGCCAGTTGGATGTTTGAGGTGATCCTTTTAGGGGGGCGTTACTCCATCATTAGACTCAGTACCTAATATTATCCAATAAATTATTTGCAACAGAAGGCTATACCACCATCTCACCAGATCAATTTGGCTATCAACTGAGAATAACCGTTTATTGCGAAATAGTCACCAGCCCTTTAATTTGTTCCCGCCAAACTAAATATCCAGCTTCATTAAGGTGTAGACCGTCAATTGTGTATTGGGCCGGCAATCGGTTGTCGGAACCAGTAAAAGCAGGAGATAAATCAATATAATTGTAATTATATTCTTGGGCCAACTGTCTAATTTGGACATTTAACTGTCTTATATTGCTATTGGTACGCAAACTTCGTGAAGGAAACATTGTATCATTAAAAGGTAATACGCTTTCAATATAAACCGTCGTATTCGGCAACGCAATTTGAAACCGTGTAAGAATGTGACGGTAGTTAGTGATGATATCTGAAATTGAGCGGCCGAAACAAAGGTCATTCGTTCCAATCATTAAAAATATTTGTGGTGGGTTCAATGCAATGATTTGGTCCAATCGTTTTAATACGCCTAGGGTTGTGTCGCCACCGATGCCTCTATTTACAACAAGTGAGTCTGGGAAAAGTTTTGACCAGTTGCCTTCATCGGTCATACTGTCACCCAGGAATACGACAGTATGATCGGGATGATGATCAATGGAAAAGTACATTTTCCGGTAACGGTAGTAAAGGCTAAGATAAGCTGGATCTTCCGGTTTCCGACTTAAATCATTAGCTCTAAGGTATAAATTTTGTTCAGTTTTTTCAGCTGTAGCAACCATAGTATGTCTCCAAGGCTGTATAGAGAGTATAAGTGCAAGTAATATAACTGGAACAATTAACTTTTTCATAGAAATATCAATTCCTTTCTACTTCAAATTTAAACAGCTTTATAGTATATTATATGGAACTATAATTAAACTCGCTATCTGCGTTGAGTCAAGCTTAGGGCGATTTTGGTATTATAGATTAGAGAATAATATACAATTCGACAATAAACTAACAACTCCTTCAAGAATTAATAAGTTTTTAGTTTAGCTTTTTTTGTAAAAAATGATGTATAATAAAAATATAAAAAAACTTGGCTTGCGCTAAATCTTAGTTGTCCCTACTTGGAATTTTAAAATTAATAAAGTGTTATAGGGGATGATTCCGTTAAAAAAGGAATAATTAAGTTTGTGAGGTGGATACGTGAATAAATTTGTTACTTCTTATCAGTCCATAGCATTGGATATTGCTAAAAGAATTATTAACAATGAATTCATTGCAGGGGATAAAATATCTGGACGAACACTGCTGGCGGGGCAATATGAAGTTTCTCCTGAAACCGTTCGTAAGGCGGTTGCTATTTTAAAAGAGGCGAATGTTGTTGCAGTATCTCAAGGTAAAGAAATTGTCGTACTGCCTGCAGAGCAAGCACGTCATTTTATTGAACATCATAAGGAAATGGCTTCTGCGTACTCGTTAAAACAGGAACTCGAAATACTTCTTGAGAAGAAAGAAGAAACAGATAAGTTAATTCGTAAAAATATTACCCAAATTATACGTTATTCTGATCGATTAAAAAACCTTGCACCATACAATCCTGTTGAAATCCGAATTCTGCACCATTCAGTAGCGGTCGGAAAATCATTGGCAGACATCAAGTTGTGGCATCATACTGGTGCTACGATTGTAGCCATTCGTCGTAGTACTGAGATTATTGTTTCACCTGGCCCGAACGCAGTTCTAGAGGAAAAAGATCGTATCGTGGTCGTGGGACCCAATGATGTTTTGCAGAAGGTTAATGATTTTATCAATAAAGAAAAATAGGCAAAGCCTTTCCACACTATTGGCAGGGACAATCGTAATGATTTAATAAAATTAAAAGATTATTGCTGGCAAAGCTTTTTTGGAATTTGCAGAAGAGCATTCTATGGAAATTGTACGGAGGAAGTTTTATGCGGATACAACGGATTAGTAAAGTGTATTATTCTTTAACTCATTGGCATGATTTTAAGCTTAAGTTATTCGGAGAAGGCATTTTAATTGGTTTAATTGTCGGAATTGTTATTGTGTTATTTCGCTACCTGATTGAGCAGGCCGAAGGATTGCGGGCTACTTTTTATAATTATCTACAGGCAGGACACTTGTCTATGACGGTACTGTTGTTTCTGGGTTTATTGGGGATAGCGTATGTGTTGAACTGGATTATTGCATTCGAGCCTATGTCTGCTGGTAGTGGCATTCCACAGGTTAAAGGTATTATCTTAAGCTTAATGAAAATGAATTGGTTAAGAGTATTAATCAGTAAATTTACTGGAGGGATCCTAGCAATTGGTGCAGGATTATCCCTAGGACGAGAAGGACCATCAATCCAATTGGGCGCTACAATAGGGCAAGGATTGAGCCGCTTATTAGGCAGGACAAAGATGGAACAGCGTTATCTAATAACAAGTGGTGCTAGTGCGGGATTGGCTGCAGCCTTTAATGCTCCATTGGCGGGGGTCATATTTTCGTTGGAGGAATTGCACAAAAATTTTTCTCCTACAGTGTTAATGTCTGCAGTAGCCGCAGCACTAACAGCGGATGTAGTAACACAACATTTTTTCGGAGTCAACCCCATATTTAAATTTAATGGCGTACCCATCCTTCCTACTCATTACTATGGATTAATTATTTTGCTGGGAATCGTCATTGGGCTACTGGGTATCGCTTTTAATCGTGTATTGATAAAGACATTAAATATTTATGAAAAGCAACGGTTGTTCACTGGTATGGGGAAAATAGCCTTGCCATTGATGGTTGCTGGCATCATTGGATTTATTCTGCCGGAGATCTTAGGTGGCGGTAATAACTTAGTTGATCAATTAGCATCAAAGCCATTTAGTCTCACATTATTATGTATACTGTTCATCACTAAATTCCTCTTTACAATGCTTAGTTATGGTTCAGGCGTCCCGGGGGGGATTTTTCTACCCTTGCTGGTTATTGGTGCCTTAGCAGGCAGCGTATTTAGTCATATTGCTATCCAAGTTGGAGTGCTCGATTCGTACTACAGTACTACGATTATCGTTTTAGCTATGGCAGGATACTTTTCGGCTGTAGTGAAAGCTCCAATTACAGGTAGTATCTTGATCATGGAAATGACGGGTTCCTTTAATCATATGCTTTCATTAATTGTTGTATCGATGATTGCCTACCTTGTCGTGGATATTTTCAAAGTAAAACCTATTTATGAAGAACTTCTAGAGCGATCTCTTATTAAGCAAGGGAAAGTTCCAGTCAATATGACCTTGAAAAAAAGAATAATCCTTGAACTAGTTATTTGTATTAGCTCAAAACTGGATGGTAAACAAATTAAAAATATTGACTGGCCACTGAATTGCTTATTGGTAAGTATTAAACGTGGTGATGTTGAGATCGTGCCAAAAGGCGACACACGCATTCTTGCAGGCGACTATTTATTTGTACTCGCTAATGCGGATCAGGCAGAGCAAATCCGTGGTTTGGCAGAAGAATGCATAGTATAAGGGACCGCTTTTACTATGCAATAATCAGTTAAAAGAGGCCTTTACTTTATGTGCGAAATAATATAAAGTATAAGTATAAGCTAACAATCTATGTTAATTAATAGGTTGTTAGCAAAAATATATTTTAATATGCTTGATTTAGGTAGAAAAAAGATTAGGTTAGTTCATCACTCAATAATATGAATATTGTAAGTAAGATATAGGTGGAGTCTGCAAAAAGGACTTCATCTGTTTTTTTATAGAAAAGCAATGTGATTTGTGTGAATGTCAATGAATTTCTTTACCACTTGATACTGAATTAGTTTACCAGTAGTGATATTGAAAAAGTTTACCATTTATGCAGTTTTGACAATGAAATAGTTTACCACTTAGTCCTTAAGTATAGGGAAATACCGTTAATGCAGTATTCCCCTTGTGGTTAGCTTTCTTGACTGGAATGCTCTGCTCTGTAAGAGCTGCCAGAGTTCATATTTAACACATGGGATTTGAATGTCAAACGGTCAATTAAGGCTGTCACCATTGTTGTATTTTCAAACATCGTAATCCAATCTGAAAATTTTAAATTTGTAGAAACGATAACACTGCGACGTTCGGCTCTGTCAGCAATGACTTTGAATAATAATTCTGACTGATGGCGGTTAAAGGTGAGGTAACTAAGCTTATCAATAATCAGTAGGTCCGTTTTTGAAAGTTGCTTTTCAATATTCATGAGTTTTTTATATTCCTGAGCTTCAATAAGTTCATTAGAAAGATTTGCAGCTGTATAAAACTTTACATTCATGCCCTGCATACAGGCTTTAATACCAAGGGCAATACTAAGGTGTGTTTTTCAGGTTCCTGGATTTCCGATCATTACAATATTCTGCCGTTTGCTGACGAAATCACAACTAGCCAGCTCATGAACAAAAGCCTCGGTAAAATACTCGAAACGACTGCAATCAAGCTCCATTTTCATCAGGGAAATCAAAAAGTCCTCATAGCTTTTATTGTTTCCTATTTGGCGTATGACATCAATATAATGATTAAAAGTGGGTAAACGGAGTTGTTTCGCATAGAGTTCAATTGTTTGGCTAGTTATATTGCTCATTGATTTGCTACCCCGTACTTTTCATCATATTTGGTCAAATCAGTTTTTGTAATTGCAATTTCATTTTTAAGATATATGACAGAAGAGGTAACAGGTTCATTCAAATAAGTTCTAACCATATCAACTGTAGGAACGACATAACCTGGAATACGACGCTTAATAGCAAGTACTTTTGCTTCACCATAATCGACACATAAACGAAGAAGTTTAACCATTTCTTTGTTCCCGCCAGGCAACTGATTTCCCCAGTCCAGAAGTTCTTTGGTAAGCGTCTCTTTAACCGGCCTGGCATTCGATACGGAGCGTGGCTTTCTCTCTAGCAGATCAATGTAATGTTCCAGGCGATATTGAGTATTTCCACAGCCATATTGACGGGAGTAAGTGGCAACCACTGATCCTTCATGTAGTATACAAATGTTATTTGCATAGCCTTTTACAGTAACATCTTTCCTGAGATATTTTGTGGGAACAGAATAATTGTTTTTCTCATAGCGAACAGTAGAAAAATCATCTACCTTGGGCATGACGGTTTTACTCGTATCAAAACGGTACCTTGGAATCGTATTTAAGAACTTGGTTTCTTCCTGATACATGACATGAACAGTATGCTGACGATGAGCTACTATGTGCTTCTCTCGATAACTAAGACAATCATTCCAAAGTTTACGATTGAGTTCCTCGATGCTATTGATTTTAGGAACTGGTACAAGAAAATTTCGTCGAGAATAACCAACCAGATTTTCAACAAGGCTATTCTCATTACCACTAGCTGGATTACAAAAATCTAAAGAAAATGCGTAATGGGCACTAAAGGAAAGATATTTATCCTGCGGCTTTGCGTGAATACCGAATCCCTCTTTAACGGCAACCTTAGCGTTATCAAATATTAAACGCCTCGGCGTACCGCCAAAGAAATCAAACATAAGTTGTTGTGCTTCTAAGAAGGCTTCTTGATTGGCGGCTTTGTACACTTGGACAAAAATATCACAGCTATAGCACAAGCGGCCGCAAAAGGTTTATAACTTAGTTCTTTGACCGTCGATGTATACGGTCGCCTCACCCCAATCAATTTGAATCGCTTCGCCAGGGGTGTAAGAAAGAGGGACGCTGCTCTGTGGTGGAACGGTTCTTTCAACTCTAAGAGAGCTAACTGTTGCACGTATTGTGGAATAGGAGCCTATGAATCTTTTCTCGGCGATTAAGCGGTCATAAATCCTCTTTGCTGTATGTTTTTGTTTTTTTAGATTTTCATCCTCATCTTCTCTAAAGCAGCTAAGAATGAAATTTTTGATCTTATCGGTAATGACATCCGGTTCTCTCTGATAATTTTTTCGTACTTCGGGGTGAGTGGCACCTTCGCAGTATTTTCTAACAGTTTGCCTTGATATACCAAGGTCTTTTGCGATTGAACGCATGGATTCGCCATCTGAATAACGGGTACGGATCGCTGAGTAAATATCCACTTCAATAATCACACCTTTCATTCCCCCCTGCAAAACATTTGATAATATTTTACAGGATTTTTATGATAGGTGGTAAACTAATTCAATATTAATATGGCTTGAAGTGGTACACTTTTATAATATCATTCACATTGATGGATAGTGAAAGAATAGTGAACAATTATGCTAGGACATTAAGCTTTAGTGTTGTTTTATTTGGAATGGAGCCCTATTCTGGAAAAAAAGCTAAGGCGATGCTCAAGCAGAATGATAAGGTTATTAAAGCTTATGAAGTTGCAATTCCCCTGGAGGCAGAAAAGACGTTTGGACGTTCTGATAAGTTAGTATTTAGGTTGCAGTGCTATTTTTATTTTTGGAAAAAAGAAATTATTACCGATAAACCAATGATTTTATCCATTGTTACTGGTAATAAGAAAAAACATCATTTTTATTTTTCCGGTGCCGATATTAAATAATAGGTAAGCTTCCAGGAATGTAGACCGTGGAAAGGATCATTGGCGATATGTTAAGGTAAATGATTCCTGCCTATTAAATTGATGAGGGGTTTATCAGTAAGACGTGAATTTGTATTAGAAAAAGGAGGTACTTAGTGGATGATATTATGTCGAAGCGCCTGAATGTCATGCAATGGATTATTGTTATTGTATTCGTTGCTCTCGTCAGCCGTTTGGATTATTTACAGGTTGTGCAGGGGCAGCATTATGTACAGTTGGCTGATGGCAACCGCATTCGCATCATACCCATTAAGGCTCCAAGGGGGATCTTTTATGACCGCAACGGTGTGCTGCTAGTTTCCCAACGTCCTAACTTTGCGGTGACGGTAGCGACCTTCTCAAATTCTATACCAGATGCTGTGGTTATTAAATTGGGTGAGATTTTAGATATGAAAGAGGAGGACATTCGGGCAAAGATTAATCGACATACAGGACTGACTTTTGAACCCATTCTGATAAAGTCCGATGTCAACCTAGAAATGATAACTAAAATTGCAGAGAATCGCAGCGAGTTTCCAGAGGTAGTGATTAAAGCTCAGCCAGTAAGAAAGTACATTTATCAAGATTTCGCTGCACATGTTTTTGGCTATGTTGGTGAAATTAGCGCAGTGGATTTACAAAAGAAAAAAGAAGATGGTTATAATACTGGTGATATTGTGGGGAAATCTGGTTTAGAAAAGGTGTATGACAACTATATTCGCGGGACGGTTGGTGCTGAGCGGATTGAAGTAGATGTCAATGGGCATGCGATTGAAGTGCTGGGTGAGAGGCAGCCGGTGCCGGGGAATAATTTAGTACTGACTCTTGACTATGAGATTCAGCGGGCTGCAGAAAAAGCAATCGATGAGAGACTTCTATATTTACAGTCGCAGGAGCATCGGTTAAAAGCTAAAGCCGCGGCTGCTGTGGTCATGAATCCGAAAACAGGTGAGATTCTGGCGATGGTGAGCCGTCCTGCTTTTAATCCTAATTTATTTAATGGTGGGATTTCTAATAAAAACTGGGATTTGCTTACTGGTAATCAATTTAATCCTATGGAAAATCGGGCAATTTCCGGAGAGTATCCGCCAGGTTCCACGTTTAAAATTATTACGAGCACAGCAGCACTGGAGTTAGGGAAAGTTACAACAAAAGAAAAAATATTAGATACAGGGAAACATTGGTTGATTCCTAAAGGAAATGCCGGTGGAGAAGCCTTGGGATGGATTGATTTTAACGAAGCATTAGCCAAATCAGATAATGTGTATTTTTATGAGATGGGTAATAGAGTGGGAATTGATAATCTGGAGAAATTTGCACGGCTGTACGGATTGGGGGCCACTACTGGTATTGAGCTAGGGGGAGAAGCGAAAGGACTCGTAGCGAATCGTCGCTACAAAGAGAAACGATATGGGGAGGATTGGTATTTATCGGAAACTTTTGATGCCGCTATTGGTCAAGGGTTTCAATTAGTGACACCCCTCCAGATGGCGATGGTTATGGGGGAAGTCGCCAACGGTGGTTATCGCTACCGGCCTTTTTTGGTTAGCAGAATTGTTTCACCAGCAGGTAAAATAATCAAGACCTTTTCACCTGAGGAGACAGGGCATATCAAGATATCGCCACCTACCCTTCTAGCCATCCGGAATGCATTGCATGAGGCAACGCTACCAGGCGGCACTGCTGCTGGTGTTTTTCAAGATTTTCCTGTTTCCATTGCAGGTAAGACAGGGACGGCGGAAAATTCTCATGGTGATGATCATGGTTGGTTTGTAGCTTATGCGCCCTTTGATGACCCACAAGTTGTGGTTTCGGTCATTGTGGAAAATGGTGGGTACGGTTCTCAATCAGCAGCGCCTATTGCCAAAGATATTTTGGCGGCATTTTTCCATATTCATGAATCCCGTGATCGTTATAAGGGCAATTCAGAGTAAGACAAAAGAATAGCAAAGGAATAGCAAAGGAATAGAAACCCAAAATAGTGTGATAATTAGTAATGGCGCTAAACGAATAAACAGTAAAGGAGCTTTTATATGGATAAGTCTTTAATCGCTGTCATTATTTTTTTAATAGCATATGCTGCAATTATTTCAGAAAAAATCCATCGTACCATTATCGCTTTAACAGGAGGCACTTTATTAATTCTGCTTCAGGTAATTACCCAAGAAACGGCGTTTCATCATATTGATTTTAATACCATCGGACTTCTAATAGGTATGATGCTTCTGGTTGGAGTTGTTAGTCAAACAGGGCTGTTTACATATTTAGCAATATGGGGAGCTAAAAAAGTCAATGCACAGCCAATTAAAATACTGGTTGTGATTGGTATTTTAACGGCTGTATGTTCCGCATTATTAGATAATGTGACAACTGTATTATTGGTTGTTCCTGTTGTTTTCAGTATTACGAAGCTATTAAAGATTACGCCTATGCCTTATTTGTTTACTGTAATCCTTACTTCCAATATAGGCGGTACGTCCACACTAATTGGCGATCCACCTAACATTATGATTGGGAGTGCAGTGAAAGAGTTGACATTTGCGGCTTTTGTTAATAATTTATCAGCAATTTCATTTTTTATTCTGGCGATTACATTAGTATTGTTAGTACTATTTTATCGCAAAGGTCTAAGCACTACTGAAGAACTTAAAGCTAAAATGATGGCCCTAGATGAAACAAAGCAAATAAAGGATATTTTACTACTCAAGAAAAGTTTGTTTGTGCTGGCTTTAACAATCGCCGGATTTTCTTTTCATCAGGTGTTACATTTAGAGTCGGCGACAGTGGCCTTGTCTGGTGCAATTTTATTACTACTGATGACTTATGCCCAATCAGAACATGAGCTTGAACGAATTTTCCACAAAGTTGAATGGTTAACAATCTTTTTCTTCGTAGGTTTATTTGTGCTTGTTTCGGGATTAATTGAGACGGGTATCATTTCGTTACTCGCCAAACAGATGATTGAATTTACGGCGGGAAATACAGTGGCCACTACCATGCTAATTTTATGGCTAAGTGCGATAGCTTCAGCTTTTGTTGATAATATTCCTTTTGTTGCCACGATGATTCCACTTATCAAAGAAATGGGGACGATGGGAGTTACTAATATCGAACCTCTATGGTGGAGTTTAGCACTGGGGGCTTGCTTAGGTGGAAATGGTACATTAATTGGGGCAAGTGCTAATGTGATTGTGGCTGGACTCGCCGCGCAAGAAGGTTATCCTATATCATTCGTTAACTATTTAAAAGTAGCATTTCCTTTAATGTTATTGTCAATCGTGATTTCGAGTATATATATCTACGTAAGGTATCTTATGTAAAAAATTAGGGCTGGTGTTAAAAAAGGTCACTTGGAATTAGCCAATGCCTAAGCCTTTGACTTAGGAACGTGTCGCGCATTATGTTCGCTCAGGTTTCGGTTTGAGAGTTCTTTTGTTTAGGAGTGTCGCGGATTAGAGAAGATTCGTGTATTTGTGCGATACTCCATAAAATTTGTAAGTTATAAAGGGGCAGGCACATTTGTAGAATTGCCACCTTATAATGAAGATGGACCTAGGCCTTTCCCCTGGTAACGCCGGTGACTGGGCTCCTTAGATCAATTTAGTGAAGCGTAAAAAGGCAATTAAGACAACACATGTGTCTGTACCTGGAAGAGATGAAGTCAAGATTGGCTTGGATATTTATATGAAATAAAATCGAACATGAGGTAATTAAGAAAATCGTACTTAATATATATATATTCAAAAATGGTTGACATAATGAACAATAAATGATATTATTTAATTCGATCACAAATAAATTATATAGTTTAGTTTCAAATTTTGGTACATCCACCATTATTATGCTGGAATAGCTCAACTGGTAGAGCACCTCACTTGTAATGAGGATGTTGCGAGTTCAAGTCTTGTTTCCAGCTCCATTGGGGAATTAGCTCAGCTGGGAGAGCACCTGCCTTGCACGCAGGGGGTCAACGGTTCGATCCCGTTATTCTCCACCA
>JGI24143J45723_1000656_pt1 | contig 17448 bp, 18 predicted proteins | sample BarGraIncu00432A_FD_45723 | JGI IMG/M metagenome (IMG submission 45723) | reverse complement strand
GCCATTAAAGCTGATCGTATGACTGTTACTGGAGCTTTTGTAAATTTGTGTAATAAGGCAAAAATATTGGTTAAGTAGGTAGTTTGGCAATGAAAAAAATAGCAATAATAATGATTAAAATTTATCGTTTATTTATTTCACCGCTTAAACCGCCTACTTGCCGTTTTGTGCCGACTTGTTCAGACTATGCATTACAGGCAATTGAAAAATATGGGATAATTCGTGGAGGAAAAATGGCAATCAGGCGGATCTTACGGTGCCATCCATTTCATCCTGGCGGTTATGATCCTGTTTGATATATATTGAATATAAAATATGATTTTACTAAGAAGACTAGGCTTGTACCAAGCTAATTTACTTCAATCTCTAGAGAGTACTAGACTTTCTGAGTGCGTAGCAAATTCGAAAAATTTAAATTAATTAATTATTGAGGACGTGAGATTTTGGCATTGTTTGATGCAGCTATTGGTCTTTTACAAAGTTTGTTAACATTTTTTTATAATTTGACAGTTTCTTTGGGCGTGGCCAATTATGGTTTAGCTATTATTTTGTTGACGTTAGTGATAAAATTAGTATTATATCCATTAACTGTAAAACAAGTTAAAGGTATGAAGTCAATGCAAGAGTTACAGCCTAAAATGAAGATATTACAAGAAAAATACAAAGATAATAAAGAAAAATTAAATAAAGAAATGGCTATTTTATATAAAGAGTCAGGAGTTAATCCTTTATCTGGCTGTTTACCATTAATAGTTCAGATGCCTATTCTTATGGGGATTTTTTATGCCATTCGTGATTATCAATATGCCAGTTTGCCTAGTTTTTTGTGGGTTGCTGATTTGTCTGGACCAGATCATTTTTTATTAGGCACATTGCCTGATGGCTTTTTCTTGCCTATATTGCCAATATTATCAGCAGCTACTACTTATATTCAACAAAAGCAGACAAGCACTGATGCTAATCAGCAAGCCAAAATGATGATGAATTTGATGCCATTGTTTATTGGATATATCAGTATTACTTTTCCTGCTGGCTTAGTATTATATTGGGTCGTCAGTAATGTTTTTCAGATCGGCCAACAGTGGTGGATGTACCGTGGTGCACCTCAAAAATAAGGGAGGCTAATTCACACGATGACTTCTGTGGAGAAAACTGGTAAAACCATTGAAGATGCGGTTGCCCTAGCTTTGAGTGAGCTCGAAGTAGGGATGGATCGTATCGATTATGAAGTGTTAGAAGCGCCAAGTAGGGGTTTCTTTGGGCTTATTGGTACCAAGTTGGCAAAAGTTCGGGTGACTGTGAAGCCAATCGATATGATGAAGGTTGCCCAGGATTTTTTAGAAAAAGTTTTTAGTCTAATGAATTTGGAAATACAGATTGAAAAAGTAAAAAAGCAAGATAATACTGTTTTTAATATTCGCGGCAATGATTTGGGGATACTAATTGGTAAACATGGGCAGACGTTGGATGCATTACAATATTTGACTAATTTGACAGCGAATCGTGATGCCGACAGTAAGGTTCGGATTATCCTTGATGTTGAAGATTATCGGCAGCGTCGCGCAGAGACATTGACTCGCTTGGCATCTAGGCTAGCTGATAATGTGAGACGCCGGGGGGAAAATGTAGTCTTAGAGCCAATGAGTTCTAATGAACGTAAAATTATTCATATGGCTTTGCAAAATGATTCACGGGTTGTTACCTATAGTGAAGGGGAAGAGCCTTATCGTAAAGTTGTTATTACATTAAAAAAATAAAGTTTTTTATAAGATACAGGCAGAAGGATGTTTGACTGCTTAACCAGCAACCTATGCCTACTTTACTGTAAAGAGACTCATAGAGTAAAACCCAGTAATAATTAATTATTACTGGGTTTTACTAGTAAAATAGGGCATGATGTTTTTGATTAATGTAAATATTAATAGATCATGTGTGAGACAATAAGTATAGGTGTGAATGAGTTAGGAGGATGGAACGTGTTTGAGGATGAGACAATTAGTGCAGTATCTACGGCAGTAGGTGAGGGTGCTATTGGTATAGTTCGGATGAGTGGGCAGAAAGCGATGAGTATTGCTAGTACGATATTCAAAGGAATCAAAGGTAAAAGTGTAGAGGCTATTGATTCCCAGAAGATGACATATGGATATATTGTGGATCCTATAAGTCAACATCCTATTGATGAAGTATTAGTGCTTATTATGAGATCACCTCGGTCATATACAAGAGAAGATGTTGTGGAAATTCATTGTCATGGGGGTGTAGTGCCACTTCGCAAAATATTGGAGCTAACAATAAGATATGGAGCACGATTGGCTGAACCTGGGGAGTTTACAAAAAGGGCTTTTCTCAATGGTCGTTTGGACCTATCTCAGGCTGAGGCAGTCATTGATATTATTAGAGCAAAAACAGATGCATCGTTACGTATGGCCTTGGGGCATTTAGGGGGAGCATTAGCAGAAAAGATTCGTATTTTGCGGTTTGATATTTTGGAGATGATTGCTAATCTAGAAGCGACGATTGATTTTCCAGAAGAGGATATCGAGGAACTAACGGCCCAAGATGTTAAACAAGGCGTAACCTTAGTTTTGGCTGAAATTGAAAATTTATTGGCAACAAAGGAGACTGGGAGAATTCTACGAGAAGGATTGGAAACAGTAATTGTTGGTAAGCCTAATGTAGGAAAATCCAGTTTGCTCAATGCGCTACTCAAAGAAAAACGAGCAATTGTGACAGATGTACCGGGAACAACCAGGGATAGTATTGAGGAGTTCGTAAATATTCGCGGCATACCTTTAAAAATTGTGGATACAGCTGGTATTCGGGAAACCACAGATATTGTGGAACAACTCGGTGTGGATAAAGCAAGGGAATACATTGCTACAGCAGATTTAATACTGATATTACTTGACGCATCCATGCCATTATCTGAAGAAGATCGAGCAGTACTTAAGTTATTGCATGGGAGAGAAGCTATTGTTTTAGTCAATAAAAGTGATTTGCCTATGCTTTTAGATATGGATGAAGTATATACATATGGGGAAGAGAAACTTATTATACATATATCCGTATTAGAAAGTAGTGGTTTGGCACAATTGGAACAAGTTATTTTCGATAGGGTATATAGTGGACAGGTTCAGCAAAAAGAAGGAGCTTTTATTAACAATATACGCCAGGCGAATTTACTAGAGCAAGGGAGAGATCATTTACTAGCAGTATTAACTACAATTGCTGATGCTATGCCGTCTGATTGTATTGTGATTGACTTACGAGACGCTTGGGAAAAATTAGGGGAAATTACGGGTGATACAGTAGGTAGTGATATAATTGAGCAGATTTTTGCTAACTTTTGTATTGGTAAATAGGGGAGTGACACATTATGTTTATTGCAGAAAATTACGATGTAATTGTAATCGGATCAGGACATGCTGGATGTGAGTCTGCCTTGGCGGCAGCTCGTTTAGGGAGTAAAACATTGCTAGCTACTCTTAATCTTGATAATATTGCCTTAATGCCATGTAATCCATCAGTGGGTGGACCTGCTAAAGGTCATTTGGTTAAGGAATTGGATGCCTTGGGCGGAGAAATGGGGATCAACAGTGATAAGACAAGCTTGCAGATGCGCATGCTTAATACCAGTAAAGGGCCAGCTGTTCATGCCTTAAGGGCACAAGCTGATAAAAAACTGTATCAAGCTGTGATGAAAGAAACAATTGAAAATCAACTTAATTTGGATGCTAAACAGTTAATGATTGATAAGATTCTGTTCAAAGATAATGCGGTATATGGGGTGCAAGTAGAGACCGGTGAAGTGTATTATGGCAAGAGTATAGTGCTAGCTACTGGCACATATTTGGGTGGAAAGATTATTATTGGCGAGCTCAAATATAGTGGTGGTCCTACTGGGCAGCGAGCGGCAGAAAAATTAACGGATTCTCTTAAAGAAATTGGGATTCGTATGATGCGCTTTAAAACAGGCACTCCTGCTAGAGTCGATAGGCGATCATTAGATTTCTCCAAGATGATTATTCAACCAGGCGATGAAGAAATCCATAATTTTTCTTTTATGAGTGATATTGAAACAAGGGAACAAATCCCTTGCTGGCTGACCTATACAAATGAGCAAACACATGAAATTATTCGCAAGAATTTGCATAGAGCCCCTATGTTTACAGGTATTGTGGAAGGGGTGGGACCAAGATATTGCCCATCGATTGAATCCAAAATTGTACGGTTTGCAGATAAAAAGGCCCATCAACTGTTCATTGAACCAGAAGGATATAATACGAATGAAATGTATGTTCAAGGGATGTCAACAAGCTTACCCATTGATGTTCAGTATGAATTTCTGCGGACAATCGCTGGGATGGAAAATGTGAAAATTATGCGTCCGGGGTATGCGATTGATTATGATTGTATCGATTCCACTCAATTAAAGTCATCACTAGAGTTTAAAAAAATTCATGGGTTGTTCGCCGCAGGGCAAATTAACGGAACATCAGGTTATGAAGAAGCAGCAGCTCAGGGGTTGATTGCTGGCATAAACGCTGCTCGTTTAGTACAAGGCAGTGAACCCCTTGTGCTATCAAGGGCAGATGGTTATATTGGAGTACTGATTGACGATTTAGTGACTAAAGGTACAAATGAGCCTTATCGTATGTTAACATCACGGGCTGAATATCGGCTTATTTTGCGTCAGGATAATGCGGATCTGCGCTTAACCGAAAAGGGGCGGAAAATTGGCCTAGTAAGCGATGAGCGTTATGACCGATTTGTGGCCAAGCGTGATGCTATTGATGCAGGCCTTAAGCAGCTACGTAGTATGGTCATTACGCCAACACCAGAGACACAATCTAAAATGAAGGCAATGGAAACTTCTGAACTAAGAACAGGGATGACACTGTATGAAGTACTGCGCCGTACTGAGATTAGCTATGAACTTTTACAGCAATATTTTGAACTTCCTGTCTTTAGTTCAGTGGTACAGCAACAAATCGAGATTGCCACCAAATATGAGGGGTATATTGCTAAACAGATCGAACAGGTAAAACGCGCTGCTAAACTGGAAGAAAAACTGTTGCCAGTGGATATTGATTATACTAAACTGAGTGGTCTGTCTGTTGAGGCCCAAGAAAAATTAAATGATATTCGTCCTTTATCCGTAGGTCAAGCGTCCCGGATTTCTGGAGTGTCACCTGCTGATATAGGAATCTTGATGGTTTATCTAGAACAGTGGCGTAGAATGGGGGAAGCCAAAAAGTGATTTTTAGAGATATATTAGATCAAGCTGCTCAAGAGTATGGCATACTACTGAATGATGAGCAAATGATATCATTCACCAGGTATTTTGATATTTTAGTAGAATGGAATCAAAGAGTGAATTTGACAGCGATAACCAGTCCTCAGGATGTGGCAGTCAAACATATGATTGATTCATTATCGTGCTATGATGATGCCATTTTTAAGAACGGGGCCAAGGTTATTGATGTGGGGACAGGAGCAGGTTTTCCAGGCTTGCCCCTCAAGATATTTAGACCCGATCTTAAGTTGACATTATTTGATTCTTTAAATAAAAGAATATTATTTTTACAGGCAGTAGCAGAAGATCTGGGAATTAATGACATTGAGTTTATTCATAGTCGAGCTGAAGATGGTGGTAAAAACAAGCAGCTTAGAGAGTGTTATGATATAGTTGTATCTAGGGCAGTTGCCAGATTAACTGTTTTATGTGAATGGTGTCTGCCATTTGTGGCCATAGGAGGCTTTTTTATTGCACTTAAAGGGCAACAGTACAGCTTGGAGATAAATGAGGCCCAGGGGGCTATAAAACTCTTAGGAGGGGAAATCACTACAGTACGTAATATTAAACTACCTGGTATTGATGATATTCGAGCAGTTATCTATATTAAAAAAATAAAAAAGACGCCGTTGGCATTTCCTCGTCGCCCAGGAGTAGCAGAAAAACAATGTGCTATAGTAAATATAAAATAAGAGGAATTAGTTTTAATATGGCGAATATTACCAAATAATGGGGATAATATAGGTAGGGCGGTGTACAGATGAAAAATTTGGCCAAATTATTTGGGTTGAGTTCAGCGCCTCGTAGAACAGTCACTCAGGCTGAAGATCAAATAATTATTGAAAAAGATATAGATAGTGTACATAATATTGAAACTGAGAGTAATATAGTTGATTCAGAGAATGTTCACCAAATAAATGTTGGTGATATTACACCAAATCCATTTCAACCCCGTAAAATATTTAATAATGATTCACTGCAGGAATTAGCGGCATCAATTCATGAATATGGTGTTATTCAGCCATTAATAGTACGTAATACCGTAAATGGATTTGAATTGGTGGCTGGAGAACGCCGACTCAGAGCATCAAAATTAGCCGGTCTCCAGCAAGTACCTGTTATTGTCAAAGAATTCACTGATAAAGAAGTAGCAGAACTGGCAATGATTGAGAATCTGCAGCGCGAGGATTTGCATTTTCTAGAAGAGGCTGAGGGTTTTCATCAGCTTATTACGAGCTTTGCCTTTACTCAGGAAGAATTGGCTAAAAGGATGGGTAAAAATCAATCAACCATTGCTAATAAGCTACGCTTATTAAAATTAGCGCCAGAAGTAAGAGCCGTAGTTGCAGGGGAGAAGCTGACAGAGCGTCATGCTCGTTCCCTACTTAAAATAGATGAACCTAGACTACAGATGGAAGTATTAGATATTATTAGGGAAAAACATTTAAATGTACGGGAAACAGAAGAACTTATTGAGGACTTCTTAGAAGATATTGCGAAACAAATAGTAGAAAAGAATGCACATAAACGCACTGTTGTAAAAGTAATTAGAGATGTAAGAATTTTTATTAATTCTATTAACAATGTTGTGGGAGAAATGAAAAAAAGTGGTCTTAAGATTAAGGTAAAGCAAGAGCAAGATGAGGAATTTATTTATATTAATATGCGTATTCCTAAGCATAAATAGCGTATGTACTTTACTAAAAAGCACTTGACAATTGTCAGGTGCTTTTTAGTAAAGTACAATACGCTTAATTTTTGTGTTAGCGGGAATTGAGGTGGAGTTACCAGTGTTTAACCACTCAATGGGGATGAAGCCGTCACTCAGATCAAGTTCAAATAACATTTTAATGCTTTTTACGACAAGGAAGATGGAATGATCAATTACTACTGTATCATTTATTGTATATTGATTGCGAATATCGCCGACAGTAGATTTAATAGTAACTTGCTTGTCAGTCGAGAACTGCTCATCATAGGTGCTAATAATGGAAACAAGCTTAGGTGTACCACTTGACAGCTCTAATTCCAATGATCGATTATTTTGGTTATTAAAATAAAGATTGGCAATTGCCTTTTTATCACCATTAACATACTTTTCGTCTGTAGTAAGAGAGGGATATTTATTTTGTATATCTGTCAGTGGCATACCAATTTTTATAAATCCAGCTCTTCCTTGGGTAAGGAGATTATCTTGGGGGATATTGGAAGATAGTGTTTCTTTTTGGAGTGATTCAGTGGGATAAAGTGGAGATTGTGAGGCGCGTTTTAAGTCCTTAGGTGGTTCAATAGTTAAGTTTGCACCAGCACTTTTCAGCATTGCAGATATGTGAGCATGATGCTTAGAATAAGCCTCCATCAGTGCAGTACGGCCATTGTTATCCTGTATATTTGGATCTGCACCATGTTCAAGTAACATGGTGACAATATCTTCAGCTCCTGCGGCTGTTGCCAGCATTAATGCCGTTTTGCCAAACTTATCTTGTAGATTGACGGTAGCTTTCCTGTTTAGCAAAAGCTCCACGATATCAGACTTCTTATAAAAACTGGCTGACATGAGTGGGCTCCAGCCATCGGTGAGACGCACTACATTTACTGACATTCCTTCATCTAAAAAAGCATTAACAATCTCTTTATCACTACGACCAGCATAGGTAACAAGGCTTTTTCCTTCAAAAGGGATGCCTAGTTGAAAGATCTTTTCAAGAGGTGTTAGGGATGCAGTAGTTTGATCAGCTTTTTTATAACCTAAGTATCCACCAATCCCAATAACTAATACAAATAAAATAATAAGGAATAATGAAATTTTCTTAGTAATGTGTTGTTTCAGTGTCATCATAATAGGTGTAGGGCTATTTTTTATTGGCAGTGATATTGTAGGGGGATGTAATGGAGCTATTAGTTCTTCTGTTATCAATGGTTCTTGTGGTGCCTTCGTTTCTGATGGTGGGGTATCCATCCCTGGCAACTCCTTAGTTGCAGTAGCTAATAGTTCATCAATGGCTTTTTGATCTAGTTCTTGTTCATTATTCATATATGATTCCGGCCATTCCTTTGCTAAATTATAAATTTAAATGATAAAGACAGTTAATACGCAGTTATGGAGGAGGTATAAAAATCCTGTAATAAGTTCTGACGACGACAAGAAAATCATAAAAGCGACACAATGCCTTAAAACATTGTGCCACTTCTGTATTAACAAAGCCTAAATACCTTGAGGTTTAGGGTGTTAGGGGGCTATTTATTGCCTTTAATAAGATTTTTGGCGATCATGACTGCTTCTACGCCGTTTTCAGCATAGGCATCTGCTTCGGCTTCAGCAGCATAATCAGCGGTCAATACAGCGCCACCGACGATGGTCTTGCTTGTACTACCTGCTTCTTTTAAGGCGGCAATAGTAAGATCGATTTGCGTCATGGTGGTAGTCATAAGAGCACACAGGCCGACAATATCAGCATTATGTTCAATTGCAGCTTGTACAATGACGTCAGTGTCCACGTCTTTACCTAAATCAATGACGGTAAAACCGCTATTTTCCAGGAGCGCAGCAACAATATTTTTACCTAGATCATGGATGTCTCCTTTTACTGTAGCGAGAACAACTGTGCCAAGACTTTTTATCGTATGAGCAGGTAGTATTTGTTTAATAGTGATAAAAGCGGCACGCATTGTTTCAGCAGATAATAGCACTTGAGGTAAAAAGCAGTGACCACTACCGAAAGCGATACCAACTTCATTCATAGCCGCCGTTAGGCCTTCCTCGGTAATGATAGAAGAGTGAATTCCATCTGCTAGAGCCTGTTGGATTAAGGGAATTACGGCTTCTTTCTCCCCGGCAATGACGGCGTAGCGGATTTGTTCCACAATATTTCTAGGTACATCAGTAGCAGCAGGTTGCTGCAACTGACTGCTTGGGGCATAGTGCATACTGTATCCCCTGCCATTAGGATCATTGCCGCGCAGTGCCGCTGAGGCGGCCAAGGTATCCTGCATCATAGAGTCATAAGGGTTTAAAATAGGGGCATCAAGTCCTGAAGCGAGAGCCATAGCACAAAATGTGGCATTAATAATATCGCGACGTGGCAGGCCAAAGGATATATTGCTAAGTCCCATAGTTGTTGGGTACCCAAGCTGCTCGCGGTATAATCGTAGTGTGCTAAGTACCTCACTGCCAGCCTTAGCATCAGCGGCAGCGGTCAGTACTAGGGCGTCAAGAATAAAATCTTGAGGTCTTAAACCTGCTTTTAGGGCAGCATGGATAATTTGTCGAGTAATAGTCAGCCGTTCCTGAGCAGTGTTTGGTACGCCACCAGGAGCAATAGGTAAGCATAATATTGCGGCGCCATATCTTTTGGCTAANGGTAGAAATGCTGCCAGCCGCTCAGGTTCTGCGCTGACTGAGTTAATAAGAGCTCGGCCAGGGTAAGCTCTAAGTCCAGCTTCTAGGGCCTCTGAGTCCGTAGTATCAATGACGAGAGGGGCATCAACGAGCATGGAAAGCTCTTGTATAGCATGCTCCATAGCATGGGCTTGGTTAATTCCAGGTACCCCCATATTAACATCTAAGATGTGAGCTCCAGCACGGAGTTGAGCAAGAGCTTCTTTTTTTACCAAAATAAAATGCCCAGCTTTAATATCAGCAGCCAGTAGTTTGCGACCAGTGGGGTTGATGCGTTCACCGATAATGGCTGTAGGGTAGCCAGCACCCAAATAAATAGTTTTACTGCGGCTGGTCAGGGCTGTAGTTTTGCGTAACTGTTGTATATTAGGTAATGGGGGCAGGGCTAAATTTTTGACAGCGTCTTTTATTGCTTTAATGTGCTCAGGTGTTGTTCCACAGCAGCCACCAATATAACGAGCACCTGCTAAGGCAAGTCGAGGGGCCCACGTACCTATTTCTTCAGGGGACATAGGAAAGATGGTTTGTTTATTGATGAGCTTAGGCATACCAGCATTGGGTTGGATACTAATGGGACATTTCGTAGCGCTGGCTAATTTTTTTACAACATCTAATAATTGAGCTGGACCTAAGGAGCAATTTGCCCCAATAATATCAGCACCCATCGCTTCTAGTATAATGGCGGCTGTTACAGGATCTGTGCCAGTCACAGTGCGACCGTCAGCTCCGAAGGACATTTGGCAAATAATCGGTTTGTTGGTAGCAGCTTTGGCGGCAAGGAGAGCAGCACGCATTTCTTGAATATCGATAATTGTTTCAATGAGAATCATATCGACATCAGCTTGGTGTAAGGCAGTAATTTGCTCGAAAAACACCTCATAAGCATAGTCGAAGGTCAGATCTCCAATTGGGGCAATTAATTTGCCCGTCGGGCCCACTGAACCGGCTACTTTGGTATTCGGACCACAGGCAGCACGGGCAGCACGAACAGCGGCACTGTTAATGAGTGATACTTTATCTTGTAAACCATAATGTGTTAGCTTAATGCGGTTGGCACCAAAGGTATTGGTTTCAATAATATCGGCACCACTATCAATATAACGTTTATGTATTTCTGTTATAATAGTAGGTTGCTCTATATTCCATAATTCAGGGCAGGCGCCTGTAGGCAGACCCGCTTCTTGTAACATGGTACCCATAGCACCATCAAAAATATAAACCATAGTTCTTCAATCCTTTCTTGCTAGGCAGTTTATTTGTGAACACTGGGGACATGTTGTATCCTGGTAAATATAGTTAACATTTGCATCGTCTTGATTGGCAGTAAGGGCAATAACTGCAGTAATTGATTTACGTGGCTCTAACATACATGAATCAGTGACTGTTAAATTGATTTCATGAGCATTGGCTAACTCTAAAATAAGTGGCTGTACGGAGATGTCCCAATTACCATAACCTGGGCTAAAGCGTGGGAGGGCAAGATATCCTTGTTGGGCAGCCTGATTTTTTATATAGTCACATACTTGGTCAGCGGCTACTTCTACAGCCGCTGTACCGGCGGCATCGAGGAGCAGTCCTGATGTATATTCACCCTTGGTGAAGTATTCATTAACTTTATTTTCAAGCTTTTGGCCGATGGTTAGCGCTACAACGACGACTTGAAGGGCCCCAGAAAGATAATCAATGATTTTTGGTGTTTGTAAGGTAAGAGACTGAGGCGCCATAATAGTAGCAGAGCTGACGTCATAGTTATAAGTCTGCCAAGTTGCCTGTGGATGAGCTAAAATATATGCTTCAGTACAAGCCTGATCAAGTAAGTGAGCAGGAAAGTCTGTATATTGATCTAAGCCTGAATAACGTTTAATTTCACTCATTTTAAGAGGCTTTAATGCTGGGTTATAAATTGGCATAGTGTTCCTCCTTCAATTGTAGGCGTTATGATACTAGATTATAATTATAGTCTAACCAATATTATGCTTTATGGAAAGGAATAAATAATAAATGTCAATATTTCCGGTAAAAAGATCAATCTTAAGATGATAATTAATCGGTAATTTGTTAGTAAAAGAGTGGTACTTATATTTACATTCCATCTTTTCGGCAGGAAATGTTCTGCATTGTGTGGAATCACTTATATAGTTTATAGAAACTAAAGTAAGAAGATGAGGTGAACCAATTGGTAAAAGTTATTGCGATTGCAAATCAAAAGGGTGGCGTTGGTAAAACGACGACTGCGGTTAACTTAAGTGCATGTTTAGCGGATTTAGGGAAAAAAGTATTGCTGGTTGATCTTGATCCACAAGGCAACTCTACAAGTGGCTTTGGTTTTGATAAGACAAAAATTAAGCAGTCGATCTATGATGTGCTAGTCAATGACATACCGACAGATAGTGTGATTTTAAAAAGCCAAATTGACAATTTGATGATTTTGCCAGCAACCATTCAGTTGGCTGGTGCAGAAATAGAATTAGTTAATATTATGTCACGGGAAACGAAGTTAAAGCGGGTATTAGATAAGGTCAAATATAATTATGAGTATGTTCTTATTGATTGTCCTCCATCATTAGGTTTATTGACAATTAATGCATTGACGGCAGCTAATTCAGTTCTCGTACCTATTCAATGCGAATTTTATGCCTTAGAGGGGTTATCCCAACTCATGAATACAGTTACATTGGTACAAAAAAACTTAAACCCAGCATTATCACTAGAAGGTGTAGTTTTGACCATGTTTGATGCTCGCACGAATTTATCGATTCAAGTAGTGGATGAGGTCAAGAGCCATTTCCGTCACAAAGTCTACCAAACCATTATTCCTCGTAATGTGCGTCTTAGTGAGGCACCAAGTCATGGACAACCAGTCATAAGATATGATCCAAAATCTAAAGGATCTCAAGTATACTTTGATTTAGCCAGAGAGGTGATTGATGATGAATAAACCGCAGCGTGGCTTGGGACGGGGGCTTGATGCATTATTTTCTGGTGGCAGTAATAATGGAGAAAAGCCCATTGTTATTAATATTCCAACATCACAGATTATACCTAATAAGTTTCAGCCACGGCGTGTATTTGATAAAGAGGCATTAACTGAACTTGCAGAATCAATCACTCAATATGGCGTATTACAGCCAATTGTCGTGCGTAAAGTGGCAGATGGTTATGAAATGGTTGCTGGTGAGCGGCGTTGGCGTGCATCCCAACAGGCAGGAATAGAGGAAATCGCGGCTACAATTAAAGATTATACTGATGGGGAAATGATTGAAATCGCTCTCATTGAAAACATTCAACGGGAAGATTTAAATGCCATAGAAGAAGCCCAGGGTTATCGACGCTTAATGGATGAGCTTTCCTTAACACAAGAAGAAGTCGCCCGTAAAGTTGGGCGTAGTCGCTCACTAATTGCAAATATGGTTCGTTTATTAAATTTACATCCCACAGTACAANAATATGTTTCACGTGGAACAATATCAATGGGACAAGCTAGACCTTTGTTGGCTTTGGAAACAAGTGAATTACAGATGCAGGCGGCTGAAATTATTATTGAAGAAGATTTATCGGCTCGTGGGGCAGAGGAATTGGTAAAACGCCTTTCACAAGATCCAAAACAAACGAAACAAGTGACAAAAGAGGTAGAAGACAAAGGCGTTTTTATAATTGAGGCTGAAGATCGTTTGAAATTAATATTAGGCACACAGGTGAAAATTAAACCTGGTAAGTTGAAAAGTAAAATTGAAATTGAATTTTATTCTCCAGAGGATTTTGAGCGAATTCTGGATCTACTGAGTGGACAAGAAATCCAATTGCAGCCTAGGAGTAACAAGTCTTTTGTTATATAAAGGGAGAAAACAAGAGATAATGTTTCACGTGAAACATTATCTCTTATGATTAAGCAGGATATAATAGCAATAGAGCAAGTTGCTCAAGAAGGTGAGGGCTAAAGTGCGAGGAACATTAGTAAATACGGTTGGGATATTGCTGGGATCGGCTATTGGCTTGTTATTAAAGAAGAATGTTCCAGTTAAGTATCAACAAACTGTAATGCATGGATTGGCACTAGCTGTGGGATTAATTGGACTACAAATGGCTTTAAAAACAGAAAATATATTGATCGTAATTGTTAGTATGGTTATCGGCGGATTGATTGGTGAATTTTTGGATATCGATCGGTCCTTGACTAAGGTGGGTGAATGGTTAACCATCCGCATGGGGAGTAAGTATGGTAGTGTTGGTGAAGGTTTTATCACGGGAAGTCTCGTCTTTTGTGTAGGTGCTATGGCGATAGTTGGTTCCATACAAGATGGATTAACTGGTGATGCAAGTACTTTATATGCTAAAGCCATGATTGATACTGTTGTTTCTGCAGTATTTGCTTCAGGAATGGGAATTGGTGTAGCCTTATCAAGTGTGTCAGTTTTCCTGTATCAAGGTATGATTACCTTATTGGCAAGTAGTTTGAGTCACTATATATCTGAGGTGATGATAAGAGAGATGACAGCAGTTGGTGGTTTATTAATTATTGGCGTAAGTTTGCTTATGTTAGAAATAAAAGTAATTAAGGTGGCCAATTTATTACCAGCAGTACCGGTTGCTGCAGCTATTGTATTATTATGGCAGAAATAGCGCAATATAATGTATTGGCATTTATAGATAATGGTTAAGGGGTAGAACTTAATAGAAAGGTATGATGTAATGAATTATTTAACAGACTTATCAAGTATAATTATGAACAATTTACAATATGTACTTTTAGGCATGACCGGAATGATATTACTGGCATTAGTTGTATTTATCAGCATTAATATTAAACTTGCGAAAATGAATAAACGATATTTTAAAATGATGAGGGGGATGGAAGGAACCAATATTGAACAATTACTATTATCACATATTGATGAAGTTAAGAAAACGGTTTGTAAAGTCGATCAGTTATCAAAGGATTGTCAACGCCTAGAAAGTATCTCCAAAGAGTGTATCCAAAAAGTTGGTATCATTAGGTTTAATGCTTTTGAAGATATGGGAAGTGATTTAAGTTTTGCCATTGCGTTGCTGAATAGTCAAAATAATGGTGTCGTAGTTTCTAGTATTTATAGTCGCAATGAATGTCATACATATGCAAAACCAATTATTTCTAGTAAGTCATCTTATTTTTTAACCGAAGAGGAACAACAGGCAGTGGGCCAGGCAATAAAAACAAATGTATAATTTAAAAAAAATAACAGGAATTTGCACATTAACATCGAATACATAAAAACAGATAATAGTAAAAGGTAGTTTTTTACAAATGGAGGCGGTCTTTTGGCACAAACCCCAAAAAAAAGTGATAAGCGAGAATATACTTTAATGATTGTTCCCCATGATGGGCAGAAGGTTCATAGTATCCATATACCTATTATTCTTGTAAAATATACTGTTGGATTATTGTGTCTCATAATTATATTCATGGTAGGGAGTTTTGTAGAATACCGCCATACATCAAATATAGCAGGTGCGCAAAGAGCTGAGCTTGAAAGCTTCCGGCAGGATAATGGTAGCCAGAGTAGTAAAATAGAAGAATTGGCTAAGAACGCTGCTGTTTTGCAAGCGAATATGGATCGATTGAATTCCCTTGATGCAGAAATACGCCTCATTATAAATAATGAGGATGTGCCTGTTACATCAAGGGCTGGTTTGGTTCGTCCTTCAGTAAATTATAATGGTCAAGGTGGACCGAACATGGAGCCTAATCTCAATAATATTACTGATCTTGTCAATGAGTTGCAATCGGCGGTTATCGCCAGAGAACAAAGTTTGACGGAACTAAAACAAGCGTTGTTGAATAAACATGCCCGAATGGCGGCGACACCATCCATCTGGCCGACCAGTGGGGGAGAGGTCACCTCTCGGTTTGGTTGGCGTAGTGGGCCTTTTGGTGGTGGCAGTGACTATCATCCGGGAATTGATATTGCTAACAGTAGTGGGACAACCATTGTTGCTACAGCTGATGGAGAGGTTATTCAGAGTCAATGGTCTGGTGGTTATGGCAATATGATTCAGATTGATCATGGAAATGGAATTACAACTATTTACGGGCATAATGACAGAATTCTAGTACATGTAGGCCAAAAGGTGAACAAAGGCCAAGAAATAGCGTACATGGGGAGTACGGGATATAGTACTGGCCCACATGTTCATTATGAAGTAAGAGTGAATGGTACAGCCACGAATCCTGCTAGCTTTTTGAAGTAATAGAGATAGGAACATATTGATCAATAAAAATAATGCAGGAGTGTGTAAGATGTTTGGTAACAATAATAAATCCGCAAATAATGTAAGTGAAATAGAAACATTAATTGGTAAAGAGACAATGGTCAAGGGTACAATTAGCAGTAAAGGAACAATTCGTATTGATGGTAAGTATGAAGGTGATATCAGCACAACCGGTAATATTATTATAGGGGATAATGCAATCATTACGGCACAAATTACTGCGTTAAATGCTACGATNGCTGGTACTGTATATGGAAATGTTGATATATCAGAAAAGCTAGAATTNCTGCCCAGTGCTAGAATGTATGGCGATATTAAGGTCGGCGTATTGACTATTAATGCGGGGGCTACTTTTAAAGGCGCTTGTATCATGCGGCAGGACTTGGAAGTTCCTGCTATTGAAGAGAATATAGTTTGCACCAATTTGTAAATCCTTGTGAGACCCTTTGGTATAAGACTAGAGCTTGCTGGTAATGCTATAACCGGAGGTGGTTACTATGCAAATTGCTCTAGAGAGGATTTTATCAAATTTGGCCGAAGTACTGGAAATCGAAGGGTACAATGTAGTGTTTTTGGATGATAGTAATATTAATAACGTTGATGCAATTATAGTCGGTAGTGCAGATGACTTGCTAAATGCCCAGAATAGAGGGACGGATGTTCCTGTTATTAATGCTGCTGGCAGAACGTTTAATGAAATTATTATAGAATTAGAATGTATGTAATATAACAGCCGAAGCTATGGATAGCTTCGGCTGTTATATTACATACTGTGTCAAAGTTCTTTTTTAATGTGTATATGTACGCAAGCCATAAGAAACTGCATGGGCGATTGTATCAGCCATTTTCATCACCAAACTAAGCCGAGTACTTTGCAATACCAAATGTTCCATAAAGCCACTGACGTTAACAATACCACTAACATATGCATCACCCACAGCCGGTAGATCCTTCTTAACTGCAGCCCCAGGTTTTAATGAGCCGCGTCCTAGAGAGACACACCCGACACTTTCTAATCTGCCAAGGCAAGCATCCACAGCAATAATAAAAGGATGACTAAAATTTGTTTGAATAGACTGTATGTTATCATGTAGATTAGTAGCATGTATTGGGTCATCTAATGTTCCATAGATATGTGGATAGGAGTTAAAGGAGCGTAATTTACTACCCGTAAGGGGGCCTAAAGAATCACCAGTCGAGCGGTCCGTTCCAATGCATAAGATGACTAGATCTTGCTGACTTAATGCAGCCTCGTTCATGATGGCTCGCAAATGGGTAGCCATATCATAAATAGCAGTAGGTTGATTAATATTTAGTTTAAATTCAGACGGGGATATTGGAAAATTTAAAATATTATTTAGCATTTCATAACTCCTATTTAGAGATTTAAAGGACAAACGTATATTATGGAATGAACAATGTAGTACATAAAATAGTATAAACAAAAGTATAGGAGGTTATACATATTTACTAAGTAAGATAAGTGGGTGCACAAGATAGAGAGAGA
>JGI24143J45723_1000655_pt1 | contig 17454 bp, 17 predicted proteins | sample BarGraIncu00432A_FD_45723 | JGI IMG/M metagenome (IMG submission 45723) | reverse complement strand
TACTCATCACGTATCTCTCGGCGATGTGGCAACGATCAAGGAAGGAACAGGTCCAGTCATGCTTCGCCGGGTTGATAAACAACGGGCCATTAGTGTACAGGCAAATATAACTGATAGGCCGTTGCAAGAAGTGCTTAATGAAATCAAAACTAAGATTACATCTGATGATTTGGGACCGGGTGTAAGTTATCGCTTTACCGGGCAAGCGGATAGTATGGCGACTACTTTCAGTGAAATGTACCAGGCATTAGCATTGTCCTTGATTTTAGTTTATATGTTATTAGCCATACTCTATGAATCATTGATGACACCTTTTATCCGGATGTTCTCTTTACCCTTAGGATTAATAGGTTCTTTGTTATTCTTGTTTGTGACCCATAATACAATAAATTTATATTCCCTTGTAGGAATAATGGTTATGGATGGGTTAGTTGCCAAGAATGGTACGTTGCTATTGGATTACACATTAACGTTAATGGATCGGGGCGAGGACGCTTTTGATGCTATCATCGAGGCCGGTAAAGTACGATTAAAGCCAATCGTTATGACAACAATTACGATGGTAGTTGGTATGTTACCAACAGCCCTAGCGATGACAGAAGGATCAGAAACAAGGGTAAGTATGGCGTGGGTTCTCATAGGTGGTTTGCTAACGTCTACAGTATTCACCCTCATTATCATCCCTATAATTTTTATATTTTTTGATCGCCATCCAATTAAATATTGGCCTCGAGAGACAAAATTATGGCTAAAACGTAAAAATAGTACAGTATCAAGTGAAGAATTTATTAAGAAGTAATGTTAGGAGATTATCCTGTTTCTAGGATAATCTCTTTTCCTTAGACAGATTTATATTTTATCCATAACGATATTTATAGTAAATGTTGTATAAAAGAGGAATTTAATTGCTATTAATAGAAAAGAATATGGAGTAGTATATCTGGGTTAATATGACGGATGAAAAAAAAATTAATGAAACCATTGATAAATATGAAGATTTCGTCAATTCTGCCATTGCCAAGTTGTTTCGTTTTATGGGATTATCTACGGTGGAATGGGAAGCGGAAGGCTGTATCATCCGTGATATTGATGGCAAGCAAGGAGTATATTGATTGATTGGGTGGTTATGGTGTATTTAGCTTGGGACATCGTCATACAAAAGTTGTGGATGGGGTAAGAAGCAACTAGATACTATGCCATTATCCAGTAAAGTATTATTTAATAAACCGATGGCTGTTTTATCCGCATTCATTGCTGAGATTACGCCAGGAAAATTGCAGTACATTAATTTGATGAAATGATGTGAGAATCGTGGAAAAAAAATTGATCCCCTATAAAGGGATAATCCCTAAAATACATGAAAATGTATTTTTAGCTAATGGTACATATATTATTGGTGATGTTACGATTGGCTCCCATTCTAGTATATGGTTTAATACTGTGATTCGTGGGGATGTAAATCTCATAACCATTGGTGAATATACTAATATTCAAGATAATTCGACAATTCATGTTGTACGTGATCACCCTTCAGTCATTGAGAATTATGTAACTGTAGGCCATGGCGCTATTATACATGCCTGTCATATAGCAAGTAATTGTCTGATTGGTATGGGAGCAATTATTTTGAGTTATGCGGAAATTGGTGAGAACTGCATTATTGGCGCAGGTGCCCTTGTCACTCAGCATAAGAAAATACCACCTAATTCTTTGGTTATGGGGGCCCCTGGTAGAGTAGTGCGTACAGTAACAAAGGATGAAATTGAGGCGATTAGGATTTCGGGTCTCAACTATTATGAAGAATCTCAAAAATATTGATGAATGAGGTGTGAAAATGGAGAATACTTTAGTTTTGCTGAAACCCGATGCTGTTGCTAAAGGAGTCTGTGGGGAAGTGATTACTCGCTTCGAAAAACGTGGCTTGAAGATCATTGGGATGAAAATGCTACAGTTATCAAGAGAACAAGGCGCAAGCCATTATAGTGAGCATCATGATAAGCCATTTTTTAATGAATTGGTTAATTTCATTATTTCAGGACCCCTTGTTGCCATGGTCGTGCGTGGAGAAAATGCCATTAAGCTAGTACGTACCATGATGGGAGCGACCAATCCTCTGGAAGCTGCGCCGGGTACAATTCGTGGGGATTTAGCTATAAATATTCAAAATAATATCATTCATGGTTCTGACGGGCCAGACAGTGCTAAACGAGAATTAAATATTTATTTTAATAACAGCGAATTTTGTTAGGAGTTGACTTATGAAAGTTTATACAAAGACTGGGGATAAAGGTACTACTGGTTTATTGACAGGTGAGCGTATCGAGAAAGATAGTCTCAGAGTCGAAGCTTATGGGACTATTGATGAAATAAATTCTGCCTTAGGTTTAGCGAGAGTTTGGTGTGCTAAAGCTGATGTACAAGCTATTATTTATAGTGCACAAAAGACACTTATGATGATTATGGCTGATCTTGCAAGTGTTCATAGCGAGACACATTATATATCAGAAGAAAATAGCAGTCAATTTGAACAGTTTATTGATAAACTGGATGCCCAGTTACCGCCCTTAAAAGCATTTATTATTCCAGGTGGTAATGCGGGTGCAGCTGCTTTAGATTTAGCACGGACAGTGACCAGGCGGGCGGAACGTCAAGTTTTAAGGTTATCGAGACAAGAAGAGGTAAATAATCATATATTGATAACGTTAAATAGATTATCTGATTTGTGCTTTATGTTGGCTAGAGTTGAGCTCGGTGAAGAAAAATAATTAATCCCCTCTATGTACTATTAGCACTAATATGGTGATTGCAGCATACATTATCAATAGATATGATGTTCTGAATGTAACAATGCTGTGCTAAGTAATAAGGGGGCGAACATGGTGAAGTCATTTAAGATTTATGTTATGTCATTACCTAAACCATTGCGTAAAATAATGCAATTCTTTGGTAAAAGTAGTTGAAATAGGTAATAAAAATAACCGCTTAATTAGGCGGTTATTTTTATTACCTATTTGTGTTTACAATGAACTAAAAAAAGAAAAATAGTTATTAACATATAATTCTGATAATCGTTATATTAATTAGTATGACTTAAAATTAAATTAATATAAGGGGGATATCAATTGAAAGAATATAGAAGTGACAAATTGAGGAATGTTGCAATTATAGCACACACAGGTGCTGGTAAGACAAGTCTTGTAGAATCATTACTCTTTAATTCAGGAGCAATAACACGTATGGGTAGTGTGAACGATGGCACGACTATTGCGGATTGTGAACCTGAAGAAATCAAACGTAAATTAACAATTAGCGCGGCTTTGGCTCCATGTGAATGGCAGGGAAATAAAATAAATTTTATTGATACTCCTGGATATGCAGATTTTGTTGGAGAAGTAAAAAGTGTGCTAAGAGCGATTGATAGTACCTTAGTATTATTATGTGCGGCATCAGGTATTGAGGTTGAAACAGAGAAAGTGTGGAAATACGCTGATGAATTAAACTTGCCGCGATTGGTCTTTGTGAATAAAATGGATAGGGAAAATGCGGATTTTTATAGTGTTGTGCAAGATATGCAAGAAAAATTTGGTGCGAGTATTTTACCTATTCAATTGCCAATTGGTGCAGAGGATGCCTTTAAAGGCATCGTTGATTTGTTAAAAATGAAGGCTATTATATCTGGAAATAAACAGGGCAACCAAGTTGTGGAGGCTGATATTCCCGAGGATATGATGGAAATATCCCTAAATCTAAGGCAAAAGTTAATTGAATTAGCTGTTGAAGCTGATGATGAACTGTTAGCTAAATATCTTGAAGGTGAAATATTGTCTAATAATGAAATTCGTGAAGGATTATGTAAGGGGATTTGTCGAGGAAAAATTTTCCCAGTAATGTGTGGCTCAGTTTATAAAAATATTGGTATTCAACAAATTATGGATACGGTAATAGCATATTTACCTTCTCCAGATGAAAGTACTATTTTGGGCATAAATCCTGTGTCTAAACTGCCTGTGGAACTAAAAACTTCCGATGCCTTTGCCGCAATGGTTTTTAAAACGACGGCGGATCCCTTTGTTGGACGCCTTAGTTATATAAGAGTGTACTCTGGAATAATGAAGCCTGATAGCACATTGTACAATTCTTCTAGAGGAAAAGGGGAGCGAATAGGTAATCTTTTTACTTTGCGAGGTAAGCATCAAGAAAGATTAACTAACGTATATGCTGGTGATATTGCCGTTGTCCCTAAACTTCAGGAAACGTTAACCGGTGATTCCTTATGTGAAAAAGATAAGCCCATTGTTTTCCCGCCAATATTATATCCTATCCCTATGTTTACCATGTGTATTGAAGCTAAGAATAAAAACGATGAGGACAAAATAGGTAACGCTTTACACCGTCTTGTTGATGAAGATCCAACATTTCAAATTACAAAAAATATTGAGACCAAACAATTATTGATTAGTGGCATTGGTGAAGTTCATACTGATATCATGGCGGAACGTATGAAACGTAAATTTGGAGTGGATGTCGTATTGTCAATCCCTAAGGTCCCGTACCGTGAAACCATACGTGGTACAGTTAAAGTAGAAGGTAAGCATAAAAAACAAAGTGGCGGCCATGGGCAATATGGACATGTATGGTTACAACTTGATCCTTTGCCCGCCGGTATGGAGTTTGAGTTTGTTGACTCAATTGTTGGGGGATCAGTGCCACGGCAATATATTCCCGCTGTAGAAAAAGGAGTACGAGAAGCATTAATGGGTGGTGTTTTGTGTGGATATCCCATTGTAGATATTAAGGTAACTCTTTATGATGGTTCTTATCATACTGTTGATTCTTCTGAAATAGCTTTTAAAATTGCTAGTATGATGGCTTTGCGTAAAGGGGTTTTACAAGCTAGACCAGCATTATTAGAACCTATTTGTAATGTGCAAATCAATGTACCTGTCGCCTTCATGGGTAATATTATCGCGGACTTAAGTGGTAAGCGTGGACACATTCAAAGTATGGAGCCGGTGGGACAAGACAATGGGATAATCAAAGCACAAGTGCCTATGTCCGAGATATTTAAGTATACAATTGATTTGCGCTCAATGACCCAGGGACGTGGTTACTTTGATTTTAAAATTTCTCATTACGAAGAGGTGCCTGAACGAATTTCTCAACTGATTATTTCCCCTAACAAAAAAGAAAAGAACGAATAACATGAATATCCAACAATTATTTACGTCTCCTTTGTGTGACGCGCTAGGGGCATTGTGCCTTTGTTGTTCGAGACACTTATAATTTTCTATAATGCAAAAACCGCCAATCTTAGATAAAGATTGGCGGTTATATTTGATGACTGTAAAATGGTAGGGGCAGCTGGACTCGAACCAACGCATACGGGAGTCAAAGTCCCGTGCCTTACCAACTTGGCGATGCCCCTAAAAAATAATGGTCGGAGCGGCAGGATTCGAACCTGCGACCCCCTGGTCCCAAGCCAGGTGCTCTACCAAGCTGAGCCACGCCCCGATCTCACAGTTACTAATTATATATAGATATTATATTATTGTCAATTAAATTATCTTTATAATTATAATTTGATAGATTAAATGCCTTTAGAGGTGTGGTTTTATCACTCGTTAATGATTGCTAATGATAAATTTGTTTTTAACCATATTTCAAATGTCCGTTGCCAAGGAAGGTAAGTCTTGATATTTAAATCAGTTATAATAATTCTTTGAGGCCCTTGGCTGGTTTTTATCATAACAGGGCGATTATATAGGGCTTCTCCTAATAACCGATGAGCTTTACTAAACATCAACTTTTGTATTTTATAATTAGTTTGGTAATAATGAGAACCCAAATTGTATGGATCAATATGGGTTTCTTGTAATTGTTTATTTATATGCGGAATGACTTCTTTTTCATAATATAAATCATCCAAAAAGCGGGCGCACAAAAATTCTAGATTCTTTTTATATAATCCTATAAGCTCAGGTGCATTATTCTGAGAGTTTAAGGCTTTGCTGAAAATAGAGGCTTGCGTGATTGCAGTCCCCATTGAGTTACTCGTTGTATTCCAGCCAGCATAAGCAATAAGCTTAGGGAGATCTACATTTTCTTTTATTAATATAGGGAGTAGAGTCTCTGAAACCTGAAAATCTTCTGATAAATCCACTAATGCTACATTATAGCCTTGATTGATTAGACTATTAACTTTTTGAGCGGCAGGGATTAATGTAGATTTACTTTTTTTTGTACCCACATGAATATACAAAATAAAATCAGCTTGATCAGCATTATCAACTTGTAGCCCCCCTAGGATGCTGATTTTTTCTTCTACTGTTTTAGCTACAGTATTCGGCATATACGGCATCGTAATTTGTGCCCCCTCATTTGTTGAATATTCCACAAAAATATGGGGATGTGAACTGGATACCTCCATGACGATATGCCCGAGCAATGTTAAGGCTACTTCGTCAGTACCACGAGTAATGAAAACTTTATCTGCTAAAGCGGGCTTTTGTAATAGTTGATGTTGAAGTTTCTGTTTGTTAATATTGGGGATTCCAAAAGGCTGCCCATCATCTTGCCCGATAATTAAACCGCTTAAGATTCCTTGCTCCACCATATCCATCAGTGCACCATTTAGTTTTGTATTTTGTTCATACATAGTAGTGTAGTGGCTAATTATTTCAGATGGAATATGTTCTTCCAAGGTAGTTAGATTCTTTATATCTTTTAAATTTTCAAATGTTGAAACTTGATCTTTTAAGATAGAGTATTTCAGCATATCTTTTTGATAAAGATTATTTTCTTTGTTATCAGCAATGAGTAAACGGGGAATTATGTTAAAAACATACATTTTTAAGTGAGGGTTTTCTAGATGCATGAAGGATAATAGTTTTAATACATCATTGGTATCATTTACTGATCCTAAGGATAAACGTGATGCTATTAGACTGCCATGTATAAGCATATCCGTTGAAATAATTGCAGCATCAGCCTGCTTACTTGTTTGACTCAACCAAACCTGTAAAGCTTTTTTATTCCCGGGAGTGTTATAGTCATCTAATAATTCAGGTTCTGGCATGAGCAACTTAATGCCAGCAATATGCGCCAGCTGTTCGACAAATTGTGTGCAAGGTGGCCGGCTGTCGAGAGGTAATAATACGACGGTAAGCCAGTATTTTTCAGTGACGTTAACGTTAATGGGTTTTACGTCAGCAACTTTTCCATAATAAACAAATAACGCAATACTAATAATACTAAATAGTAGTATCAGTGAGGAAGATATTTTAAAAGGTTTAGACATAAGGCACCTCTTTGTAGTATATAAAAATGATGAACGATTAACTATGATGGCATTCACATGGAAGATATATTGATACATTCGATTATATTCGACCGCCATGGTAAAAAACCTGTAACAAAAAAATATAAATGTGCTGTAGTTTTAATTATGTAGTATACTATAAAATGTGTTAATATATAGCATATGACAATAGGGGAATTTATATGAGAATAATAACTGGAAGTGCTAAAGGCACTAAATTAAAAGCACCAGCTGGTATTGATACTAGGCCAACAGCAGATCGAGTTAAAGAATCAGTGTTTAATATTCTGGGGGATATCGTTATTGATGCACGTGTGTTGGATATATTTGCTGGGACTGGAAATTTAGGCTTAGAGGCTTTAAGTCGCGGTGCAAAAACATCGGTATTTATCGATAATAGTAATGAAAGTATTGCTATTATTAAAGAAAATGCTAATCATACTAAATTGGTTCAATATACTGAGATCTATAAAAATGATGTGCTAAGAGCCTTGGACAGGTTAGTTCAGGATGAGCGTTCCTTTGATTTATTGTTCTGTGACCCGCCTTACAAACAAGGCTTTATACAAGTTGTCCTGGAAAAACTCGACAACAACCCGATTATGGCGTTAGGAGGCGTAATTGTCATAGAACATTCGAGGCATGAGAAGATAGCTGATGAATGGGAACATTTACAACTTAAGCGCACTGAGAGATATGGTACAACGTTGATTAGCTTTTTACTATACCAAACGAAGCAGGGGGTTATATAATGCGTATTGCAATTTGTCCAGGCAGTTTTGATCCAGTTACTAATGGACATATTGATATTTTCGAGCGGGCCAGTAAACTTTTTGATGTACTAATTATTGCAGTGTTTCACAATCCCAATAAGAAACCTTTTTTTGATATGGCAGAAAGAGTAGAGATGTTAACGTTAGCTACTCGGCATATTTCCAACGTTCGTATTGACTCTTTTTCAGGACTACTGAATGAATATGTACTTCAGCAAAAATCCTACACTATAGTTAGAGGACTCAGAGCATTTAGTGATTTTGAATATGAGTTTCAGCGGGCTCTATTAATAAAAAAAATTGAACCTGAAATCGAAACCATATTTATAATGACGAGTAGTGAGTATTCTTTCTTAAGTTCAAGTGGTATTAAAGAATTAGCTGCTTTTGGCGGCCCTATTACAGGGTTAGTACCTAAGTGTGTAGAAGATAGAATTAGCAAACTTATTAAAGGAACATGAGTGATATGGAATGTACTGTTTGATGTGCTACATATCATAGATTAATACCAAGTTAGGAGAGGTATTTATGACTATTGAAGGAATTTTAGATGAATTAGAAAGTTTATTAATTGATGCTGCCCGTGTGCCATTTACCAATAAAAGGGTACTAGAAGAAGATGATTTTATTCGACTACTGGATGAATTACGGGAGAAATTACCTAGTTCAATCACTGAGGCTAGCCAGATTGTGGCTGAAAGGCAACAGATCTTAGAAAAAGCCCAAGAAGAAGGACAAAAAATTATCGATAAGGCTAAGAGCTATGCGATCCAATTAACAGACGAAAATCTTATTGCTAAACAAGCACAAGAGCATAGTAACGAAATTGTTATTGTGGCTCATAAAGAGGCAACTGATCTGCAGAATGATGCAGTCTCATATGCTGATAATGTATTTAAACACTTAGAAGGACAAATCGAAAAAACATTAGAAGTCGTTCGTCAAGGGCACAATGAACTCAATAATTCGAAAAAGAAATAACTGAGTGAAGGGTGGTTTTACTAACCACCCTTCACAATGTAAAATTGATGAGGAGCAGATGCTCCTTTTTTTTATTAGATCAACAAAAGGATAACTCTTTCCAATTCTAAAAGAAGCCAAACAAGTTCAACGAAGCATAGCTAAAACTTATGAGTACGCCCAAATTTATTCTTTAGCTGGGAGTCTGTTCTGATGTGTATATATAGTTCTTTCATAATGTGTATAGCAATTGACAAAGCGACCATAATACTTAATAATATTAAAATTTGATATCCTACTTGTTCAATTCTTGTTATTAAGGAAGCTAAAGTGTTAGAGCTACTAGGGTTAAACATAACGGGGATTGAAAAAAACTTTGTTATACTATGGGATGGATCTATCATCAGAATAATAGTCAATATTCCCGCGATGGTAGCATGTAAAACTCTGGCAACCATATAGGGCAACATTCTTATCCCAGATTCTATAACAATACTGGCAACTTGACCATGGACTGAAAGACCACTCCAAGCGATAATGACACTGGCTATGACGACTTTTTGGGTTAAAGGTGCATCTGCTTGACTAGCTGCCAAAGTACCTAAGTCTAATTCAAATAAGCCACTGACCATCGCTGGAGCAAGATTCATACTAAAGCTGATTGCGCTTAAGAAACCAGCAAAGATTGTTGTTAAAATATCGGTTACACCAAGGACTGATAAGATTTGTAAAAATACTGAAAATAGAATGATAAACCCACCTATCAACAAAATAGTGTTCATGGAATTCTTTACTGAATCACCTAGTAACTGTGCCAATGATCGATTGTCTTCCTCCTTAGCCTTATATAGGGCACGTAGTGCTCTAAGTATAAGGTTGCCACTGCTTACTTGGGTATCTTTAGTATGGCTATCTCGATCTCGCCTATGAAAGCGAAAGATTACACCGACAAGTAAGCTGGAAAGATAATGAGCCAGTGCCAGAGTTGCCCCCAATTCTGGCATACCAAACATTCCGACCGCTACAGCGCCAAACATAAACAATGGATCTGCGGTGTTGGTAAATGATAATAATCGCTCGGCTTCAACAGCAGTACATAAATTATTTTTGCGGAACTTACATGTTATTACCGCATCCATAGGGTATCCTGACGCCAATCCCATGGACAAAGCAAAAGCACCAATTCCTGGAACGTTAAAGAGTGGGCGCATTAAAGGCTCAAGCAAAATTCCGATAAAATGTACTACACCAAGGCCCATGAGAATATCCGATAGAATAAAAAATGGTAACAACGATGGGAAAACTACATTCCACCACAGATTTAAACCCATTATGGCTGCGTCGAAGGCGACTTTAGGGTATTGCACCATAGCAACAGTTATAAATACTGCACCAAAGGCCATACCATATGCTAGAAGGCGCGAACGATAGCGTTTGCCTCCGCCAGATTTTGTCATATGATAATCTCCTCCTCAACTCGGGCGATCTGTGATATGTATATTGCAGGAGCACCCATATTATAACCATATGAGAAGAGAAATCAATAAAATAAATGGAATCAACTGAAGGACTTTGTAAATAAATAATGATGTTACGGCATAAAAGAAGGTGAAAAACGAAAGTCCCATCCACCTATATTCCAATTTGATGGAGGCATTCCTAGTGCATATAAATCGCTGGCCAAAGTATCGATGGCGAGCATATCTTGTAATGGCGTGAGATCACTCCGTCCTCTCTCAGTACTATTGAGAAAGTGTGTGGTTTTTGTAATGACTGGTATAGTGCTATGCTTATTAATATATTTTAGGAGTAAACGCCCCTGCTGATTGAAGGCCAGCACACGAGCATATAGTGGACCACATTCGTCAAAAAGAGCTAGTTGGGATCTTCTCGTTCCCAATAGTGAGTGAATAATGATGCGTTGTAAACGTGTATATGGGTAACGTTTACTTTTAAGAAGAGTAAATAGTTGATTAATATTTTCTGATCGCAGTGCAGAGTTTTGAAGTTTATAGTGTAGGCCTTCTGATACACCAGGTATTTGTTCTAATTTTTCAAGACTGGCCGCTCTCAATTGCGCTAGTACGATATTTGAAAAATTATTAAATGCAACTGGCCCGCGTTTATTTGCTAAAAGAGTATTAATAATATTCTCAGTCGTCGATGGTATGGTTGAACTTATTTCGTCTGTAATGGACATACTATTTAATAATGCATGACGAATCGCAGTTGCACTGGCTAAAGGTGTCGTGATAATGGTATCACTGTAGTTCGATTGTTGTCTAGAAATGGGAATAGGAATTAGCTGGGGTGCAAACTTTTCTACGGCACTCAGATACTCCACGGCTAATATATTATTGGGCGCTGTAATGATATCTGGAGAAATGTGATAGTTGCTTTGCAATGATTTCCCCAGAGCAGATGCATATGTAGAACCTGATTGTAAATGTATGTGCAGATCTTTAATAACGTCTGGATCCCCAGCTGAGTTTGCAATTTTTCTTAAAATTGTAAGATCAGCATGTTCTGCGCCAAAACAAACATGACTGATAAGACCTAATGAATTCAAAAGACGTATGCCACCGCTGGCAAAATATTGTGCACTACGCACCGCAAAAACGGCTGGCAGTTCTATAATTAAATCAACACCTCCGCGAATAGCCATTTCTGCTCTCTTCCACTTATCGAAGAGAGCTGGTTCGCCTCTTTGCATAAAATTGCCGCTCATAACTCCTACAACATATGGACAACCTGATTGCTTTTTTGCAGCCTCTACCTGCCATTGATGACCATTATGGAAAGGATTGTATTCTACAATAATACCAACTGCACGCATAATTATTTTGTCACTCCAGTTATTAATAAATTTTCCTTGCATTTAACGAATTTATATTTTAATATCACTTTACTAAAATATAGAAGGTAAAAACTTTATTGTGTCGAAACATAATATACTTGTGTAGTTTTATGTTGTATAAATAAACGGGGGGATATTAATATGAAAGTTTTAGTCATTAATTGTGGAAGTTCTTCTCTAAAATATCAATTATTCGAAATGGATGATGAGTCGGTGTTGGCCAAAGGTTTAGTTGAACGCATTGGCCTTGAAGGTTCTATTTTGACTCATGAACCGACTGACAATGATAAAGTTAAGATCAATGCAGATATTAAGGACCATACCATTGCTATTAGTTTAGTATTAGAAGCATTAGTTGATGCCAGCCATGGTGTAATTGCGAGTATGGCGGAAATTGATTTCGTTGGTCATCGTGTCGTTCACGGTGGAGAAAGATTTTCTGATTCCGTATTAATAACACCAGAAGTACTAAAAGCTATTGAGGATTGCATTGAAATGGCACCACTTCACAATCCGCCTAATATTGCAGGTATCAATGCTTGTTCAGCCTTAATGCCTGGTGTACCACAAGTAGCTGTCTTTGATACTGCATTTCATCAAACTATGCCTAAAAAGGCTTATATGTATGCACTCCCCTATGAAGCCTATGCAAAATATGGTATTAGACGTTATGGCTTTCATGGTACATCACACAAATATGTCTCGCAAAAAGTTGCAGAAATAATGGGACGAGATTATAATAGCCTGAAAATTATTACTTGTCATTTAGGGAACGGCTCCAGCGTTGCAGCCATAAAGAATGGACAATGTATTGATACGAGTATGGGTTTTACACCACTTGAGGGTTTGGTAATGGGCACTCGTTGTGGTAATATTGACCCAGCCATCATACCTTTTTTGATGAAAAAAGAAAATATGAACATGGAAGAAATTGATACTTATATCAATAAGAAATCAGGAGTGTTAGGTATATCTGGAGTATCAAGCGATTTCCGTGATATTGAGAAAGCAGCGGAAGGTGGTAATGAGAGAGCTCAATTGGCATTAGATATGTTTACATATGAAGTTGTTAAATTTATTGGTAGTTATGCAGCAGCAATGAATGGTGTAGATGCTATTGTATTTACTGCCGGTGTTGGTGAAAATGCTATTTCCATGCGTGAAAGCATTACCTCTGATGTGGAATATCTAGGAACTAAAATTGATAACGAGAGAAACAATGTACGTGGAAAAGAACGCGAAATCAGTGCTGAGGGTTCTAAAGTAAAAGTATTTATTATCCCTACGAATGAAGAGTTAGTGATTGCCCGTGATACAAAAAACATCTGCAAGAATTAATACATTATTTCTTTACTAATAATACATTGTTTTTTGTTTAACTTCAAACTGCGACTTATATTTCTAACTGATTTAAGAACTAGCAATTTATAGTTGGCGCAAACCAAACCTTTTCTTGTTGACAAAATATAGATGGGTAGCTATAATAGATGAAGGTTGAGGTGGAAAATGATGAAAATTAATATCCTACAAGCTAAGATAGCCATTGGTAGCCGGGAAACGTTTGAGTTTATCACTTCTACTGACAAAATAGACCTAGAGGGTGAAGGTCCTTGGGTCGGCAATGAAATAAAGGTTGAAGGCGAATTAATAAATAATGGGCGGGTATTAAAGATTAAAGGCGTTATTCATGCTACGGCTAAATATCAATGTAACTATTGCTTAGAGGATTTTATGACTAATATGGAGATTCCTTTTGGTGATGATTTTCAGGAAGTAGGCACTGAAGAAATTGATAATGAAGCTGATTTAGCTTATTATAATGGTGATGAAATTGATATTGCCGATTTAGTGCGTGAAAGCATGATATTAGCTGAACCTTTGAAAGTTGTATGTAATAAAAGTTGTCGGGGATTATGCCCACATTGTGGTATTAATCTTAATGTTTCACAATGCTCATGTAAAAACGATATAATTGACCCTAGACTAGCCGTATTAAGTAAACTTTTAAAGTGAATTACGGTAGCCATGATTGAAATCCCATTAAGGAGGTGTGTAATAATGGCAGTACCTAAGCGTAAAACATCTAAAGCTCGTCGTGATAAGCGTCGCGCTAATTGGAAATTAACAGCTCCTGGTTTGATTGCATGTCCGCAATGTCACGAACTGAAAATGCCTCATCGAGTATGTCCTGAATGTGGTAATTATAATGGTAAGGTAGTTATAAAAGCAAAAGCAGAATAATATTTTTTTTAGTGAGCAAGATAAAAGTTAATTATACTTTTTCTTGCTCACTGTTTTTTTCTTGCATTCTAAATAGTAACTGGTTATAATACTAAGTACTAAGTGTTAATGATATAAGAAATAAAATTGGGTGATAAAATATTGCGAATTCAAAAAAAAATACGCCAAACAGATTTGCAAGAAAGATTAGCATCATGTCCTTTCTTGACTGATGGAGAGTTGGCCATACTACTCAGCGTTAGTGTGCAAACTATACGTTTGGATCGTTTAGAATTAGGCATACTTGAATTACGGGGGCGCACGAAGCAAATGGCAGAAAGTGCCCAAAATAAACTGAAGGCCATTGCTAGTGGTGATATTATTGGTGAGTTAATTGACTTAGAGCTTGGCGTACAAGGCATCTCAGTTATGACCATTACCCCAGACATGGTTTTCGAAAAAACAAGAATTGCTCGTGGACACTATGTGTTCTCACAAGCCAATTCATTAGCTATTGCAATTATCGATGCACCAACAGCTTTGACTGGTGTTGCTAACATAAAATATAAAATTCCGATTCATGTTGGTGAAAAATTAGTCGCCAAAGCAGAAGTTATCAGAAAACGTGGTAATAAATATTTTATTTGGGTAAAAACACGCAATGAGAAGCAAGAAGTATTTCGTGCAAAATTTATTATGGTCTCATTGGAACCATGAATGGAGATAAACAAATGAAGGTTGCCGTTGACGCCATGGGCAGTGATTATGCTCCGCAAGAAATTATTCTCGGAGCTATACAAGCTGTTAAGGAATATGGATGTGAAATTGTTTTAGTTGGTGACCAAGTTCAATTAAGACAATTTTTAGAAACCATTGAAAATTGGGAAAAGCTCAATATTAGTATTTATCATGCCAGTGAGACAATTGAAATGAATGAGCACCCTGGTGCAGCCGTGCGTAAGAAAAAAGATGCATCAATCGTTGTGGCAACACGTTTAGTCAAAGAGGGAGTCTGTGATGCTGTTGTTTCGGCAGGTAGCACTGGTGCGGCAGTAGCAGCAGCTTTGTTCGGACTGGGGCGTATTAAAGGCGTCGAACGTCCAACAATTGCGACTCCAATTCCAAATCTTACAGGAACTACGGTCTTGTTAGATTCCGGTGCAAATATTGACAGTAAACCAAAACATTTGGTGCAAAGTGCTGTGATGGGTTCACTCTATGCACAATATATCTTGAATATTAATCATCCACGTGTTGGTTTATTAAATATAGGTGAAGAAGAGACCAAAGGGAATGAACAGGCTTTAGCTACATATCCATTATTAAAGCAATTGCAAACGATCAATTTTATAGGTAATGTGGAAGGTAGAGATATTCCTAAGGGGACTGTAGACGTTGTCGTTTGTGATGGATTTGTTGGAAATGTTGTATTAAAACTGGGTGAAAGTTTGAGCAGTGTTATTATGCAACTAGTAAAAGAAGCCGTGAAAAGTAGCGGTATGCTTACAAAACTCGCATCACTTATGGTTTTACCAGCATTAAAAAGTCTGAAAAATAAACTTGACTATGCAGAATATGGCGGAGCGCCATTACTCGGAGTTGATGGATGTTTTATAATTTGTCATGGTAGCTCTAAAGCTAAGGCGATTAAGAATGCTATTCGTGTTGCTAATGAATTTACACAAAATCGAGTTGTTGAACACATACGAGAAAATATCGCGCAAGAAGGGGTTGTTACTAGTGTTGGAGAACTTTAAGTCTGTAGGTATTATTGGTACAGGAAGCTATCTGCCGACTAAAATAGTTACAAATCAAGATTTAGAAAAAACAGTTGAGACTACCTCTGAGTGGATCGTTGATCGTACTGGCATAAAAGAACGTCGTATTGCAGATCCTGGTATCGCCACATCTGATTTGGCAGCCTTAGCTGCTGAAAAAGCGATGATTGATGCTGGAGTTACTGCGGATGAAATTGATTTGATTATTTTAGCAACATGCACTCCTGATATGGGAGTGGTATCTACGGCTTGTCTAGTACAAGATAAAATAAAAGCCAGCAAGGCAGCAGCATTTGACTTGTCAGCAGCTTGCTCTGGCTTTGCTTACGGATTAGTTGTTGGAAGTCAGTGTATAAAAACTGGTTTATATAAAAAAGTTTTGGTTATTGGGGCGGAAACCCTTTCAAGAATTCTTGACTGGACTGACCGTAACACGTGTGTGTTATTCGGTGATGGTGCAGGAGCCGCTGTTTTGAGCGAAGTCCCAGCTGGTTATGGTATCTTGGGTGTCGATCTTGGAGCTCAAGGTTCAGGTGCGGATTTCTTGAAAGTTTCTGCAGGCGGTTCGCGCTTACCAGCCACAAATGAAACGGTTAATCAACGGCAGCATTTTGTAACTATGAATGGTAGTGAAGTTTTTAAGTTTGCGGTCAAGGTGATGGGGGAATCTGCGTTGCGTGCATTAGATAATGCTGGATTGTCCCACACTGATATCGATTGTTTGGTTCCCCATCAAGCTAATATCAGAATTATTAATTCAGCGGCTAAACGGTTAAAAGTCCCCATGGAAAAAGTAATGGTGAATGTCGATAAATATGGAAATACATCAGCAGCAACCATTCCCATTGCCTTAGATGAAGCAATTAAATGCAATAAAATTAAGAATGATGATATAGTAGTCTTAGTAGGTTTTGGTGGAGGACTTACTTGGGCCTCTTGTGTCATGAAATGGTACGAGGAGGATAAGACTATTGTTTAAAAGCAAACTTTGCCAATTATTGAACATAAAATATCCAATACTTCAAGGCGGTATGGCATGGGTAGCCACAGCTCAACTGGCAGCAGCTGTTTCAAATGCAGGAGGCTTGGGCATTATTGGCGCTGGTCATATGCCACCAGATGTTTTGCGCAAGGAAATACAAAAAACAAAAACTTTGACCAATAAGGTTTTTGGTGTTAATATCATGCTTATGTCACCATTCGTTAAAGAAGTAATGCAAGTCGTTATCGATGAAAAAGTTGCTGTCATTACTACGGGAGCTGGTAATCCTGGCGAATACATACCAGCATTAAAAGAAATTGGAACTAAGGTTATTCCCGTTGTAGCTTCCGTTGCATTGGCTAAAAGATTGGAGCGTATTGGTGTTGATGCTATTATCGCTGAAGGTCAGGAAAGTGGCGGGCATGTAGGACAAATTACAACGATGACCTTGATTCCTCAGATTGTTGATGCTGTGAGTATACCGGTCATTGCTGCAGGTGGAATTGCCGATACTAGAGGTTTTGTTGCCGCTTTGGCATTAGGTGCTCAAGGAGTTCAAATCGGAA
>JGI24143J45723_1000650_pt1 | contig 17497 bp, 15 predicted proteins | sample BarGraIncu00432A_FD_45723 | JGI IMG/M metagenome (IMG submission 45723) | reverse complement strand
CGGAATGATCACAAGAGTTTTGAATACCGCCAAATTGAAAGATAATCAAAAATAGGTTCTATAAGAGGATGTCGCTTAAGGAAATCACAGGACAGATCGGATTTGAAGAAACACTATGGAAAGCTGCAGATATTCACTTCCAAATTCAATTGCTGTCACAAAAACAGATAAAGTATATTGGTATGGTCCCAAAGAAGCCTGGCTGGGGGAAAAATATGCAAGATGTTTTTTATCAATATTACCGAATGTTAAGATTAATGTTTTCAAAGGATATGACCACGGGGAATTGTGTATCGGAAATCCGGATTTTTATATAAAAGAAGTGACTGAATTTTTAAATGCATAACCTCCCAGCACACCATTCACCCACAGCGTAATATGCTGTGGATTTTTTTTGCTTTATAAAAGACCTGGAGTTTTCACTCTATTTGCAGAATTTCGAAATAACAATAACCATGCAAATAATAGTCGATTAGTCTAAAAATTAAAAAACTGTTTAAAAAGTCTTCCCATGGGTATTTATTATCACTGTGGAGCTTTTTTAGAAATCAAACTGACACTGGACGCTGTAAAAGCAAAGGTAGTACTAGTTGTTAGTTCAGTATAAAAAAATCACGTGAATTGTTAAAATATTTTAGTTTAGAAAGGAATGGACTCATGAAGAATACAAATAAAAATGAACAAGAGCTTATACAAGTTGGCATGCGTTTGTCCACAAAATTACTTGCATTCACTACCCTGATTCTGGCCGCTGCCGTACTCATATTGGGGTTGATCGCTATCACTATCAGTTCGGCTGCCTTGACGAATGAATCAAATAAACAGGATGAGGCTTTTGTCAGCGAAGGTGCCGGTCATATTGGTGCAGTAATCTCCGGTAATCTTGGAAAACTGGATGAAATTGGTCTCCGGGCGCGAACCGCCACCATGGATTGGGATACCCAGGTTACCTCCATATCGGTAGATGTGGCTCGTTTGGGTTACCAGGATATTGCAGTCATGGATATGAATGGTCATGCCAAATTCATCATTGGCGGAGGGGAATTTAAATCAGAAGGTGAATTCTGGTACAAGGACGGTTTTGCCGGGAAATCATCTGTTTCCGACGTTGTCATCAACAAAGTCACCAATGAACCATCTGTTTTTGAAGTGTCTCCCATTATGAATAATGGGCAGGTAGTCGGACTTCTTATCGGTCGCCGGGATCCCACGTTTTTACTTGATATCACCAATAGCATGGGTGATGGCGTTAGAAAATATGGGATGGTCATTAATGAAGACGGCGCAGTCATGGCCCATCCTAATGATCAGTTGCTTCTGAATCGAACGAATATATTCGATGAAATTGAAGCCAATGGTCCTTTAAAAGAGTTTGGGCTGGCCATAAAGGAATTGGGTGTGGGACAAACCGGAAGTATTGCCTATAATTATCTGGGAGAAAATAAAATTGCGTATACTGCCCCCATTCCCGGATCAAACTGGACCCTTATTGTCATCAAATTTGAGAGCGATGTGCTAGTTTCCATGAATAATTTGAGAAATATCATTCTGATTGCATCTTTAGTGATTCTATTAATCGGTGGTCTAGCCACCTATATTCTGGCCAAAAAAATCACAAAACCTGTCATTTCTTTAAATCACATGATCAAGGAAATGACCCAGGGACATCTGGGTGTACGGTTGAACATTGAATCTAAGGACGAGGTCGGTGAAATGACCATTTCCATGAACCAACTAGCGGATGACTTGCAAAATGTGGTCATCGGCACCATGAACCAGATTTCAAATGGTGACGTTTCTGCGAATATCGCATTAAGGGATCCCCAGGACGAAATCGCACCAGCTCTCAAACTCACAATCGAAACCATCCGGGGCTTGATTACCGAAACTACCCTGTTGTCCCAGGCCGCAATCAATGGACAATGGGAAACAAGAGGAGATGCCAACGCCTTTGATGGTGGGTTTAAAGAAATTGTTGAGGGGGTCAATGCCACCCTGGATACGGTTGTGGATAAAATGTTATGGTACGAAGCCATCATTGATGGTATTCCTTTCCCGGTTCATGTAACCGATAATAATATGAAATGGACCTTTATGAATAAGTCTTTTGAAGATCTGATGATTACCAACGGCGTCATTAAAGACCGAAAATCTGCCTGTGGTATGGATTGCTATAATGCCGGCGCCAGTATCTGTCAGACCGAAGGCTGTGGAATCCGTCGACTGGTTGACAAAAACCTACCTGACAGTTATTTTGAATGGGTTGGAAGAAACAATAAACAGGATACGGCATATCTTAAAAATAAAAAAGGTGAAAATATTGGTTTTGTGGAAATCGTAACCGATTTAACCCCGATTATCAGAGTCAGTGACTATACCAAAACGGAAGTCGCCCGACTGGCCAATAACCTAATCTATTTAAGCGAAGGAAATTTGGACTTTGACCTAAATATCGGTGCCGCCGATGAATATACCAGTGAAGTCAATGCTGAGTTTAACGAAATCAGCAATAGTTTAACTACGGTAAAAACAACCATCAGTGAGGTACTTAATGAGGGCGTCATGGTTACCCGTTCGGTTAATGATGGAAATCTTAAAGCCAGGGCAGAGCTCAGCAAATTAAATGGAGCCTGGAAATCATTGGCTGGTGGCATGAATTCCATTATCGAAGAAATCACCAAGCCACTGAGTGAAGTTATGATTGTTATGGATGCTATGTCAAATGGCAACCTTCAGGAACGGATCACTGGGAACTATAAAGGGGATATCGATGTACTCAAACAATCCGTGAATACCACTGCCAGTCGCCTGGATATTGTTGTCAGTGAAATTACAGATAAAATTGAGCAATTATCCCAGGGTAATCTGGATATCGAAAATGCTCGGGAATTTAGGGGTGATTTTGTCACCATCTCCAATGCTATTAACGTGATCATCGCTTCGCTAAACGACGTCATGGGCGATATCAATGTGGCGGCAGAACAAGTTGCCTCCGGCGCTGGTCAGGTATCAGCAGGAAGTCAATCACTGGCTCAAGGTTCCACCGAACAGGCAAGTGCAGTTCAGGAATTAACGGCTTCTATTACCGAAATAGCAAACCAAACCAAGAATAATGCCATTGATGCCAATAAGGCCAGAGAATTAGCAGATACCGTAAAAGATCATGCTGCCAAAGGTAATGCACAGATGTCAAAAATGCAGCATTCTATGATAGCCATCAACCAATCATCCAATGACATTTCAAAAATCATCAAAGTCATTGATGATATTGCTTTTCAGACCAATATTCTGGCCCTTAATGCCGCAGTGGAAGCTGCCCGGGCCGGTCAACACGGCAAAGGTTTTGCTGTAGTTGCTGCGGAAGTCAGAAGCCTGGCTGTCCGAAGTGCAGAAGCCGCCAAGGAAACCACGGTCTTAATTGAAGGCTCCATCGATAATGTTCAGGAAGGAACAAAAATTGCGGATAATACAGCCGCAGCTCTGGAAGACATTGTGGAAGGCATTGAACAGGTTACCACCCTTGTCGGAAACATTGCCATTGCTTCCAATGAACAGGCATCCGGCATCACCCAGATTGACACTGGGGTAGAACAGGTTGCTCATGTGGTCCAACAGAACTCGGCAACTGCTGAACAGAGTGCTGCAGCCAGTGAAGAACTTTCTGGGCAGGCTGAGCTGCTTAAACAGCAGGTTGACACCTTTAAGCTCAGAACCATAACAAAATCAAACACACTGGCTGCCAAACCCCATCAGGAATCATTAAAAAGACAGTCTGAACCTACTATTGATTTAGGCGATAGGGACATGGATAAATATTAAAGGCACATCCTTTCTTACAAAAAAGGCGCCGTAAAAGCGTCTTTTTTGTAAGTCAATCGTTTTACAAACGGTACGCTTTTGGTTTTGATTGTGAGATATGTGAGAAACAAACCCGCAAAGAAACAAAAAACTACCATGGTCTTAAATCATAGAATAACAGACAAAATTCTCGGCGAATGTGTTTTTATAAAGATTCTTGAAACTTCACACTTAATTTGGGTATACTATTTATATTTATAAATGCAGAACGAGGTGAAAGAAATGATAAACTTGAATCGATTAACAAAAGCCTGGATTAATTTAATTCTTTTGGTCATTACGTTAGTTGTTAATGGATTAGGTGCTTTTGGCGTTTTCAATGGTCTGTCACAAAAAGCAGTTTCAGATATGTATCTGACATTGATTACTCCAGCGCCATCCACTTTCAGCATCTGGGGCGTCATCTACACGCTGTTGATTATTTCAATGGTGGTGATGATAATCAAAAATAAGGATGATTATTATGGCAGCGCCATTGACAAAATCAGCTTTCTTTTCTGGTTGTCCTGTGGGCTCAACATTATTTGGATTATTTGTTTTTCTTATACCCAAATCGGTTTGTCGACGCTTTTTATTTTTGCTTTTGTAATCACTCTGACGTTTATTGTGAAACAAATTGGAAAAATTCAGACAAAACAACACTGGTTGCTGCCGGCTGCGTTTGGGATGTATACAGGATGGCTTTTTATCGCAACCGTGATTAATACTGCGGCATGGTTTGTGAAGCTTCAATTGGATGTATTTAGCAAATCACCTGAAATTTGGAGTGTAATTATTCTGGTAGTCGCAGTGGGACTCACAGTGATGGNGGTCTTTAATACAAAAAATGCCATGTTTCCCATGCCCATCGCGTGGGGATATTTTGGTATTTATCAATTTTTAATGGCACCGACAGGTTTTAAAGGAGAATATTATTTTTTACCCATCATTGCTTTACTGGGTATCGTTTTTTTGATCACGCTGGCGGGGATTCAGTTTTATCGCAATCAGTACCGATTGATGTCCGATCCATCCATGAAGGAAAGATAATCAACGTGTTTGTTTGGAGATCAGAGGCGACGGTCTTACAGTGCTGTTTCAGTTGGCAAGGACACGAATAAACTGCCTATCACTATGTTCCAAATCGACTCAGACCAGGGAAATCAAAAGCATCAGATTTAAAATTGTCAGAATAACAGCGATGGTGATGAGGACAATTCGGGTTGACATCCGGTTTTTATAGGATCCCATAACCTTTTCGGATGACGTCAGATAAACTTGCAGCACCACGGTAATGGGTAGCTGAACACTCAAAAGCATCTGACTGTAGATCAAACCTTTAAACGGATCGGAAATGAGAAAAATTCCCAGGGTTGCCAGAATTAGAATCATAGCGACACCAAATTTGGTATGATTATCTTTTAAGTCATAGGGTTCGCCAAAGAGGCCCGCAAAAATAGATCCTCCGGCGATACCTGCGGTGGTGGTGGAAGAAATGCCCGAAAAAAGCAGAGCAACCGCGAAAATAACTGCGGCACCATTACCCAGAAGCGGGATCATCATTTCCTGAGCTTGCGACAGCTCGGTCACCACAAAGTTTCGGTTGAAAAACGTCGCTGCGGCCAGAATAATCATGGCACTGTTGATGCCCCAGCCGGCAATCATCGAGAATAGAGTATCAAAAAATTCGTATTTAAGTTGCTTTTTAATAACCGATTCATCTTCGAGATTCCATTGACGGCTTTGAATAATTTCGGAGTGTAGAAACAGATTGTGCGGCATGACCACAGCCCCCAGAACGGCCATAATAATCGGCATCGAACCATCTGGAATAATGATTGTCGTCCATCCTGAAATTGCCGCTGGCCAGTTGACATCAACCAAGGTCAATTCATAGAGGAAGGATAAGCCGATAACCGAAACAAAGCCGATGATGAGTTTTTCAAGCCGACCATAGGAATTGCTGAACATTAGCCATAACGTCAATGCCAGAATGATAACGGAGCCAATTCTGATGGGAATTTTAAAGAGCATTTGAAGGGCGATAGCGCCGCCGAGAATTTCTGCCAGCGAGGTCGAAATTGTCGCTAGTATAGCTGTTCCCAGGGTGAAGCGGGCCAAAGGCTTGGGTAGATGTTTGACTGCAGATTCAGCCAGACAATCACCGGTTACAATGCCTAAATGTGCGACATTATGCTGAAGAACGATGAGCATAATAGTCGAAAGAGTGACCATCCAAAGCAGGACATACCCATAGGCCGAGCCGGCAGCAATGTTAGAAGCCCAATTTCCGGGATCAATGAAGCCCACCGTTACCAGGAGACCCGGTCCGATGTATTTCAGTAAATTTTTCAGGCCTAGTGTGGGTTTGTGGTTTGGTCCCATGAGATTTGAAAACCAATGCATAGTGAAATCCTCCTTAAGACCCTTAAACAGTGGTTTTCCTAAGCACCAATTGCATTAAAAAGGATTGATAGAAATGCTGTCTTTGATAAATCTAATAATATGTATTAAATATATCCAAGGTAGTAAATTATGTCAAGAAGAACTGGTTGAAAACAGTGGAAGAAGGATTTGTGAAAAAGAAATCCTGTTAAGAAATTTCTGCGAATATGGATATCCGGTGTCGCGTTCTCAACAAGAAGAATTATTAATCGAATGAATGAATTTAAAGAAATAACTATTGATTCTAGGGATCAGCGATATTGGAAAAGCGTTTTGCCATCAAAAGTTTATTTATTTCCTTTGTTTATCTTCGGTTTAATAAGGTATATTAATATTAGATTGATTTAAGATTGATCTAATCAATAAAAATCGAGGAGGATTATAATGACAAAAATTGGGATAATATTAGGCAGCACCCGACCAGGTCGGAATGGGGAAGCGGTGGCAAAATGGGTTAACGGATTGGCCCAGAAACGAACCGATGCCACTTTTGAGTTAGTGGATGTGGCGGATTACAATCTGCCCCTTCTAGATGAACCAAATCCGGCGATGATGCAGCAGTATACCAAAGAACATACTAAAGTCTGGTCAAAGAAAATCAGCGAATTTGACGGATTTATCTTTGTCACAGCTGAATATAACCACAGCATTCCCGGGGCCTTAAAAAATGCCATTGATTATTTGAATGTGGAATGGCAAAACAAAGCCGTGGGATTTGTCGCTTACGGCAGTGCCGGCGGGACTAGGTCTGTTGAAGCGCTCCGACTGGTGGCCGCGGAACTCCACATGGCCGATGTTCGGGCCCAAGTGATGCTCAATCTTTTTACTGATTTCCAAAACATGAGCGTGTTCACACCAGATCCACGCAACGAAAGTGCTCTGAATGACGTGTTTGATCAGGTCATTGCCTGGAGTGGGGCGCTAAAGACCTTACGCGTTTAAGTGCTGAGTATTTTTAGAAAGCGCAACCGACCGGTTAATTGACAACGTTCTGACCGGTTGAAAGTAAAATGACCATAAAAAACCAGAATCCAAGACTAACAACTTGGATTCTGGTTTTTTTGTTGCTTATTAATCTTTCCCTGACAACAATTTAGTGATACAATATTTCCATTAAATACGATTATATCGACTTGACTGAGGGGAACATCAATGAAATCAAACTATGAATTTTTAGGCGATCACTTTCCGGCCCTGGCGATGATGGGAAGCTTGGCAGAAGACTACCTGTATACCGACGGGAACTCCTGTATTATAAAGCTGGGTCTCTTCGGGGAAACCATCGTCAATTTCATGATGGAGCTTGACAATGTCGAGCCTCCGTTAGTGGAAAACACCCATGCCAACCGGATCAAAGTTTAAAAAAAAGAAGGTTTGATTGCTACAGAAATTGACGACATTTTTTACGCCCTGCGTAAAGCCCGAAACAAGGCCGTCCATCAAGGCTACGATTCCTATGATGATGCGGTGATTCTGCTGGAAATGGCCTACAACCTGGGAGTCTCAGTTTATGCAGGTTTACGGCGACTATGCTTATGAATCTGTGTTTCCCTCGCCCAGTTGACGTCCATGAGTTAAACTGGCTTACGTTTAATGAACAGTGTCGCTTTTATAGATGTAGCAAAGGCATGGTACTTCTTGTTAAATTGAGAATGTTGGTAAAGAATAACTTGCTCATTTCTTTACTGCTCGCAGTATTCCGTTCAAAGTTGGGAAAGAGTTAAACCGGGTCTGGCGAGTTCATTATGAATGGTTTCAAAGACAGAAAGTTTTATGCCATTGATGCAGGCACGACAGGGATAAAGAATTGTCTGCATATCTGGATCGGTCAGTTCATCTGGTATCGGCCATTTATATCTTTATCCTGTGCTAGTTATCAAGCTTCAGCAAAGGTATTACGTGAGCTATCAGTACTGGTAACTATATTGGTGTTACTATAATCCTGATTTTTCAGCCGGATTATTTCTAGATAATTTACCATAATTATCGACTTCCATAATTGGTTAGGGTGCCAAAAGCAAATTAGACAATGTTTTCATACAACATACAGACTTGTAACTTACTTTTTAATCAATATACTGTTTGCTTAATGTTTCCGTTGAGTTTTGACACCTTAACCATAATTGTATTTACACAATTACTCGTGAATAAAACAATTATAATGCTACTGCACTGGCTTCGAAAAAGGGTGCACTATTCAAGTGGAATATTCAGTTATTTCGATCGTCATATTGTAACTAAGTAGTAGAATTTCAAAGAAAGGAATGTAACGAAATGCTTATGCCAAGAAAAAAATCTTGGTGATAAACATATTATACGAGGTGATAGAAGATGAATGAAGATTCAGTGATAGAAGAAAAAACAAAATTAGATGCGATTCTTGAGGCTAAAGAAAAAACGACAAACCAATGCCAAAGCAATAAAATTTTAATAAAAAAAATTCTTGAAAACAGTGGAGTAATTATTACGGTACTTACTACTTTAGCATTCATATGTTTATATGGATTTCAATCAGGTAAATTGTTATATTTAGGACTGCCAAATACAATGATTCAAATTGATTTGATGTCATATTGTTATATTATTACCTATTTAATGCTTATACTTACAAGCTTTGTAAGCTGTTATTCGATGTATAAAGCTGATCAAATTTTGGATATACACCGTTTTCGTTTTGATAGATTCGTTATCATGTTGTTCGGGTTAATGTTCTTTATTCAAGCTTTAGGTTACTATACATTACAGACAATGATAAGCATTACTTTTGTAGCGATACTCATAGAATTTGTTTTAAAAAAGAAAAATAATCTAAGAAAACCAGACATAGAAGAAAAAATACCTGAAAATAAATACAAGGACACTGTAGCATATTATTCATATAAATTTCTTGAAGTCAGTTATAATAAACTCATCGTAATTGTTATAATAATGGCGGTATGTGCATCTATATCGACTGGAATAGGTTATTTTAGAACAACAAATCAATCAACATATCAAATTTTCGAAGAAAATGGATTAATAAAAGCTATAGTCGTTGATTATAGTGATACAGCAATTGTATTTAATGCTGAAATCATTGATAAGCAATTGTTTTTACATAATGATAAATATATGTTAATTTCAAAAGAAAATCTTCCATTAACTTACACAGAATTTAATAATGTAGTTATAACTCGCTAACGTTCGAGTCGAGGGGACGTTTTCTATGAAATTCAAACATCATTATCTGACGGTAACTGGCTCATTTAGCTTAAGAATAATATTATAGACTACTTGTGTTAAATATCTATTTTGAACATGAATTTTCATTGATAATTGATTGCTTTAGAAGTGGAGAAATCTAAACTCAAAAATAAAAAATTAGGCGCATGACCGTGCCAGATACCACTTAACTTTAATGACTTTTTAGCTGGTCTTATTGAGAATTCACGACGTATCCATACTATAAAACGTGTGCATACAGATTAATTTAATCGCGATATGACGTCCTGCTAAAGTATTGACGAAGCTATGGAAAAATTTGATAAACAAGCTTCTGAAATATAATAAGATAATGGGTTATACGTTAAAGCACTTATACTAAATACTGCAAAATGTTTTTGTTAAATCTAAGAAGTTCTATGAAAAATGTTTGAAATTATCAAAGAATGAAGGAGAAATCTTACTATGAAAACGCGTGAGGCGATAAATAAAATATATGAAGATCAAGAGGATTTTGTTATTATTGGTTTAACAGGAAGAACAGGTTCTGGTTGCACAACAGTTGCAGATATTTTAAAGGAACCCAAATTCGAAAAATTAAAATTAAGAACTCCAAAGAACTATGATTTTAAGGATAGCGAGGAGATAAAATATTCAATATTGTATAAATATGTAAATGAGCCCAAAAACAAATGGCAACCATTTCAAGTTATTTCAATCAGTAATATTATTGCATCCTACATATTTGAAAAAGGATACGAAGAGTTTCTAAATTATTTAGCTAGTACTTTAAAAAAAACTGATGCTGAAGAAAAGATAATAGAGAGTCTTTCTGCTTTAAAAACAGAAATAAATCAAATAAAGGAAGATCTTGATTCTATTGACTATGAGAAAATAGTTGATTGTAAATTATATAATACATTCATAGATGGAATTCCACCAATAGCTTCAAGACTGAAAAAAATTCTAGCAGTTCATATTATAAGAGATAATGAAAAGGATGCTCAATTATACACATATGTATTTCAGAAAATAGGCAATAATATTAGAGCATCAGGCGATCCTTTTGAATCTGAATTTAAACCAAAAAAAATATTTGCTTTGGCAGAACGGACAAATACTTTAATAAAAGAAATTCGGAAAATTAATAAAACGAAGAACAAACATACCCTAATTTGTATTGATGCGATAAGAAATCCTTTCGAAGCAACATTTTTCAAAGAACGTTATAGTGCTTTTTATTTAATTTCTGTAAACACAGATGATGTATCAAGGAGAAAAAGATTATCTAAATTAGGTGCCGACGAAATTCTAAGTCTGGATAAAACGGAATATCCCAAAAAGCTAGAACGTGAAGAAATATTTTACAAGCAAAATATTTTAGCATGTCTAGAAATATCAGATATTCATATTTATAATCCGGATCGTAAAAATTTCAATTATTATTTTTTAACAAGACAATTATTGAAATATGTTATTTTAATGCGCCATCCTGGCTTAGTTACACCTTCTCATATAGAGAGATGCATGCAAATTGCTTACAATGTAAAATTAAATTCGGGATGTCTTTCTAGACAAGTTGGTGCAGTTGTAACAGGCGATGACTATTCTATAAAATCAGTTGGTTGGAATGAGGTTCCAAAGGGACAAGTATCATGCAACTTAAGGGATATTAAACAGTATTTAGAAAATAAAGACAAAGAATCGTACAGCAATTACGAAATAACAGATTGTGAGTTTTCTGATACAATTGAAAAAGTATACGATAAAATTGAATATCAAGAACTAAATGGACGTAATCATCCATATTGTTTTAAAGATATATACAATGGTATGAAGCGTCAAAAGAACCAAGTTTATACAAGGGCACTTCATGCAGAAGAGAATGCCTTTCTACAAATATCAAAATATGGTGGTATAGGTGTAAAAGGTAGTTTCTTATTCACAACTGCGAGTCCATGCGAATTATGTGCAAAAAAGGCGTATCAATTAGGTATCAAGAGAATTTATTATATCGACCCCTATCCAGGAATCTCTCAAAGCCATGTATTAAAGTTTGGTAGTATCGATAATCCTGAGATGCATTTATTTTATGGAGCAATAGGTAATGCATATATTGCTTTATACACATCTAAAATTTCATTTAAAGATGAGTTGGAGATGTTAATTGGAGTAAATCCAAAAGAAATAATAGAAAGAAACAATAGAAAAAGAACTCTAAAAAAATGATGGTGTCTGGCTCACTTAACCAGAGTTCTGGTGTCAAGCTTATTTAACTTATCAGCTGGTTTTATTGAAAAATCACGGACGCTTCTAGTGTTTATAATTTTTCTTGAAATTTGTATTTCCCTTATTGATAGCAACAGCGTTATTGTTCGAAAGATTTGCTGCCGAAGACTGTGCTGCGGACAGGACGAGGGGTATATCATCCGTCACATTAAATAGTGAACTAAATATTTCTATCAAAAAAGACTCTGCAACATACTTGAAAGGATGTGAATCATTGAAAAAGAATGAATTTCTAACTGCCAATTCCGTTCAGAACTTTATGCATTGGTTGGAAACGAAGATGGATCAAGCAAATTCCTTTTCTCATGGCTATACGATGAAGAGGCCCATTATGCGATGGGAATGCAATTCCATTTATTCAGCTTATGAAAATTATTGCTGGTCATTCAGCTATAACGATCCCACCAACGGAAAAATCGTTAACGGCAATACATTTGATAGAAGTGCGTTAGCATTATCAAGCTTGTCTCAGGGATTACGAAGAAGCATTCAGGATTCCGACTCTGAAGCCTGTCAAAAACATTGCTGTTCGATTTTGCAGTGGGGCGGTGTACTACGTAATAATGATAAACGCGTCGATGGACTGGGAAATGAGATCTGTCACTATTTAAAGAAAATTCAAAACTGCGTAGCTGAGGATCGGTCATCCGATGACTATTATCAACGTGAGATGATTATGAATTCTGGATTTACAAAAATCTATTCTTTATGTATTGATGATTTTATTATATACGATGGTCGAGTCGGTGCCGCTTTAGGGCTTCTAGTGAAGAAGTTCTGTGAAGACTATTCATTGGAAGCGGTTCCGGTTGAACTGGCATTTGCCTGGGGAAAAGGAAAAGAAAGCACCTATAAACGCAGTTCGGAGAACCGGCGTAATCCAGGCAGCGACAGATATACTTTTCCTGAATTGAATAATAATCCCAAACGACACATTGAAAACAATATCCGGGCGAACTGGCTACTGAGAGAAATCGCTGATCAAACAGAATCCAAATTTAATAAAATGGATAGAGATTTGCAAATGCGAGCAATTGAGGCGGCTTTATTTATGATCGGTTATCAGGTCAACGGTTGATTACACTGACAGTGCCTGCCTTAAATAACTTATTTGAGAAAGTGAATCAGTAAAAAAGAAAAGGGAGCTGAACCATGAACCTATCAGAAAGACTCTTATACCAGACGGAAGATGGTCAGTCAAAGATTGAAGTCATCATGAAATACAATACCGTCTGGTCACCGCCTATTTGTTGAAATACTGCAAAATGTCACGTATAGAATCAATAGTACTAAAAAGGGTTCTTCGATACCTGGCTCAACTCAATTTAACATAAATCAAATAAAGATATATTTTAAAATTGGATGGTGAAAGATAACATAACACTAATTAATAAACAAATAAAGGAGTATTAAATGTCTGTAGAAAGTTATATTAAAGAAAACGCATCATGTTTGAGTAACAAGGTTTATATTGCACCTGAAATCTCAGAAAAAATGTTGAATAATGCTATTTCAGGTATAGCGCCTAGTGTTAATCATGAGTATGTGCTGGCCATTGCAGATTCGTCAATATTAGGAAATGGAAAGAATGGCTGTCTATTTTCAGGAGACTCCGTTTACATTCGAGGCATGCTGGAAAAACCACAAAGCTTTAAATTTGAAACCATAATATCAGCAGAGTACAAAAGCATAAGAAAAGTAAAGGATAATGGGAAAGTTGATATCAAAGAAGAAGTGATATTACATCAAGTTGATGATATTGAGACTTCATTGACCGCTAGCTTGGCTAATATAAATTGCAAAGAGTTTACAAAATTGATTAATGGTATTCTTGAAGCGAGTGGTGAAGATAAAATATATGAAACCACATCCCAGATGATGCCACTGGAATCAATGGATAGCGAAATTAAGAAAGCGTACTTGAAAATTATTTGCAACTTTGCTTGTTCAGACGATGACATAATTGATTCACAAGAATATTCTGAAATACTTTCATTAATTGTCAGAATTGAACTTAATTCTTTGGATCGGCTTGAACTCAGAAATTATATTTATCAAACGGATAGTAGAGAAGAAAATGATGACCTAGTAAGATATTTAGATGAAAATGTTCCAGAAGGTAGCTTGGAGATAATAAAACAATCATTACTAAAAGATATGATTTACTTGTTTAGAATAAAAAATGAGTATGAATGTTGGCCGCAAAATAATTTTTTTACGACATTGCAACAGAAGTTTGATATTAAAGATGAGCAGATTGATCTGATGATGTTAGCTATAAAAAATGATGAAGAAATTTTAGCACAACGAAAAAATGATTCGCAAATAACAAAGTCGATGAAAGAGATCGCTGCAAAAGCTGGTGCAGTTGGTGTACCTTTGGCAGCTATTTACTTTTCAGGATCTGTCGTTGGTATGAGTGCAGCAGGTATTACATCAGGCTTGGCGACGATTGGCATGGGTGGTCTATTAGGTCTCTCCGGAATGGTTACCGGAATAGGCGTCGTTGTTATTGTTGGTGTTGGTGCATATAAGGGTATAAAGAAAGTAACGGGACTTAGTGATCTGGAGAATAATAAACAACGTGAATTGATGCTGCAAGCAATCATAAAAAACGGCCAAAAATCTCTTAATTATTTAATTGAAGATGTTAATGAAATCTCCAAGCAGTTAATGAAAGAAATTGAAACCGGAACTGAATCCACCATGAAAATTAAAAAAATATCTGCAATGCTCGGGATGTTAAGTAAAGGAGCCCAAACAACAACAGAAAAGATTACGCATGCAGAAATTGAATCAATCATTGCCCAATTATCACCTAAACTTGATATTGTTCGTTTAAAAGAATTAACGAAAGAAGCAACAAAGGAAAAATTAATGACATTCGTTTTAGCCTGTTATATTGAAACTGAAACAATTGTCGATGATGGTGGGGTCCGAATGGTTTATTTATTAAGTGACAAACTACCTTTGAATACCTATGAGCAGTTATATTCAGTTCTTGAAAATATTGGCTATATGGATGTCTCTTCAGCAGCGTTTGCTTCAATTAAAGGAACAACTAAAAATCTATTTAAAGACTTAATTAATTAATTCACAGAGGTATATAAAAAGATCCATTACTAGTATTGAGAGGGGTATTCAATGTCTGACAAACGAATTGATGAAGAGTTTTTAAATAATGCAGGAAAGGCGATAGTAGTCCAAGAACATCAAAAAACTGAAGTAGATAACCAACTATCACAGATTAATATTTCCTTGGAACACTTATCGGAATTGAATTCAAATAATCTTAAAAATTTGGATGACTTACTTATAGAAGCGGAGCTTTTGTGCCAGCAACAAAATATTGAGCCCCTAGCTTTCACGATGGATGACTTTGAATTTGGTCTCGAATTAACGGCATTATCAGCGAAAGAAAAATCGAGTATCCAAGCAGATCAGTTAGAAATGCTTGAAACTGTGGCAGTTGGTGACAATTGTGAATGGGATGAATATCTTAATAATATTGAAGTCTACGCAGAAAAAAATGATATTGATTTATCTCGAGATCCTTTTAAAGATTTAATGACTGGTTCCGAGCGGGCACAGCTTAGTGAACGGATACAATCTGACTACATGATGAAAAAAGCAGCGTGTGGTCACTATGATTACATGATTGCCGCCTTTTGTGGTGCAGGTGCAGGGTTGATCGACAGTTTCTTTGTTGGTATGCCTAATGCGAGTAAATTAGGGGCATGGTCAGAGAAACAAACTGACGGTTTAGTTGAAAAGTTTTCAAAAATGGTTTGGAATACTGACAAAAAAAATAGCGTGCCAAACTTAAAAAAAGAACCTGATGGGATAGCAAGTGCAATCGGTTATCTTGAACGACGGTTTAAAGTGAATTATGATGCGAGGTATGCCAGTGATTTAGAAATGGGTGAAAATATTTTAAATATGAACACCAAAAATCATCATTTAAAATCCCTCGGACATGCGCCTGATTTAATCGGATTGTTTTTTTCAATTCTGGATCAATTTACTGGTGAAGCGAGCTTTGTCACTGGTGGTCAAATTATTAGATTGAAACCAAAAGGAAATAGTTTTGAACTAGAAGGTGAGAATTTTTTGGCCAAGCTGTTTTCTGGATTTTGCAATTGGATTGGTCATATTATGTCTGATGTTGCAGGTTCGAGTGGTACTTGTGGGCATGAAAATGGTGGAAAAGGAATGGGCGTTGGCATTCCGTTCTTTGAGATGTTTCAATTTTGCAACTTTAGTCCCTATAACGTAAAGGAAGATCAAAAAAATCTGGCTGAATTGATGATAAAGGTTTTTGAGAAAGGGTATGATATGCGCCATGGTATTGCGATGGCAATACCTGTTGCAATAAACGAACTTTTCATCCGTTTATTATGGGCAATTAAAAGTCGTTACTATCATGAAAGAACCTGGCAAGAGTCGCTTCCTTTTGGTGATCGACCTGAACTTAGACGAATGTTACTTGTGGGACATGGAACATTATGTCTAGTTGACGGTGCTGATGCAGCTGGTGCTGCAATACTTTCGGGTGGTGAAATGGTAACGTTTGTACTTCATCTCAATATGATTGCATGGTCTCGGTTCGCTTTTGCAGGTCTGAAAGAAGTTCGTACTTTATATAAAGAAGATTGTTTGGATATGGAATTATTGGAGAAAGATCTTGAACTGGAGTGGAATGAAATTTATGGATCTATGCATTAATACTTATGGCCCCAGGGGCAAGGCGTACTTAACTTATAAAACAAATTCAGCTATAGTAGTTCTAGATTTGAGGTGAAGGCGTGATTAATTGCCACTACATTCCACAATTTGTTTTATGATTTTAAGACATTTATGCACGGACTATAGGTATTATATACAATCTGAGTAATTCCAATTTGTCGATCATTAGAATTACTCATTATGTTTATGAAGGTTGTGGAAATATAAGAAATGCAACAGATAGATCAGAATTATTTGTTATGGGGTTAAAGATATGGCAAGAGGAATTATTATTTTTGGTTCAGCAGGTTCAGGAAAAACAACATTGGGGAAAATGGTCGCTGATAAGCTTGGCTTTCCATATTTCGACATAGATGATTATATATGGAGAAAAGATACTGATAAACCTTTCACAGTGATGTATACTCGTGAAAAGAAGATTAATAGATTAATGACAGATATATCGAAAAGAAGTTATTTTGTGATGGCTGGCTCAATGGATAGTTTTAATGCACCATTTGTGCCATTGTTTGATTTGGCAGCACATATTACAGCATCTACCGAAACAAGAATTGTTCGGATTCATAAAAGAGAATATGAAATATTCGGAGAAAGAATCGTCAAAGGCGGAGATATGTATGAAGAACATTGCTGTTTTCTTGATAACTCAGCTAGATATGATTTGGATGGTTCCCCGTGTAAGAAGACACATGAGCAGTGGGCTAATTCATTACCTTGTAAAGTACTACGGTTGAGTGGAGAGGAGGACTTAAATAAGAATGTTGATATAATAGTTCAAGAATATTTAAAAAAAGTTAAAAAAAAGAGATTTTAATTCTGATGATGCATGGCTCACTTAATTTAATGACCTGATAACCAGCAAATATGGAAGGAGAAGGAAAATGAAACCTTGTGAAAAATGGGACGAACTGATTGAAAAAACGGTTGAATCGATGCCGGGAACAGCCCGGGATTATAAATCGGAATGGGATGCCATCCG